>Ga0209643_1000084_pt1 | contig 240103 bp, 220 predicted proteins | sample AutmiccBRH37_all_FD_187383 | JGI IMG/M metagenome (GOLD analysis project Ga0209643, IMG submission 187383) | Deep subsurface microbial communities from Mt. Terri, Switzerland - Autotrophic microbial communities BRH/37_all (SPAdes) (version 2) | ecosystem: Environmental > Aquatic > Deep... | reverse complement strand
ATGAATCTTCTCCACGGAGATATTTTTCAATCGTTGCAATCTTTTCTGATCCTGATATTTTGCCTTTGCGACCCATAAAAAAAGCTCCTCCTCGTGGTAGACAGTTTTTGTTTTTCAAACTGTCTACCACAGGGGGAGCATATCAGATTGCCCCCGGGGTTTGTTCTACCTAGGTGGGTGCTTAACCGAGCAATTAACCGTTGTTGTTGAGAGGCGGGCATTGGGGCGGGAACAGTACCGGCGGGCATACGAAGGGAGGCCCGGGGGCAACTTGTTCGCACACGACGGGCTGACAGAAACCGAAACTGGGTACCAGTAGTTTTACTAGTGCCAAGGACTGAATCACGATGCACAGGTCGAAGGTGCAGCATACTTCTTCACCCATGATTAGGCAGGGCCCACAGGAGGCATTTACAACTGCGCACACCGTCTGGGTGCCTTCGGGGGCGCACAGTACCACTGTCTTGGTGAAGCCGAAAATGCGTTTTTGGTTAAAAATTACGTTACCTTCTGGGTTTGTGATTGTTACCTTGGCCTTAATGGTTACTGAAAAAGTGACATTGGCCCGCCCTTGCTCATTGGGTTCGCCACGCTCAATTTCTTCGCAGGTTGTATCCTTTATCCTGCAGGCGATTGTTGAACCGGGGGGGATAGTTAGGGTACCAAGCGGAAAACAGTTGTTCTCCCGCCGCTCGGACTGGAAGCAAAAATCGTAAACCTTAAATGTTTCGATGCAGACAACTTCCAATTGCCGGTTGTTGAAATTTAGCCCTTGAAGTTCCACAGAATCGAGGTCACTCTTGCCTACCATTAAATAACCCTCCTGTTATTAAAGTGTTAATATGGTTTAATCTTCTTATAATGTATGTAGGTTTTACGAATGATGTGTCATTATTTCCCACATAAAATAAGAAAATTACGAACCATAATCGACCTGCGTTAGTATTATGGATTAAAGAATTTCAATATGGGGTGAATATAATGCCGTGGCTCTGGAGACCCCTGTGGGGAACTGTTTGGATCGATGGTGACCGGGCCGGTAAAGGAAATGATGGGGGCTCGGGAGGCGGAATAGAGGGGAAGGAAAATGCAGCCAGGGAAGGTGAACAACAGGTGAAGAATCGGGGAAGCATGCCTAAATGGGGCGTCTATGTAGGAAGAAGTGCTTTTTATAATCCCTACCAGACCAGTAAAAAGCCGCCGTCAAAAGAACAGGAGTCAGAATTTACCCGGTCTGATGATGCTGCTGATGAAGTCATAGAAGAAAAAGCTCAGTCGGTTGAAGAAGCTGTAGGTGAAGTCATAGAAGAAAAAGCTCAATCGGTTGAAGAAGCTATTGATGAAGTCACAGAAGAAAAAGAAATAGGGCAGCAGGTGCAAAAAACAGGGCATAGCAATCAAATCATCGAATCTATGTCCCGGCAGTTTGAAGAGGTCAGCCCAGGTGTGTTTCAGTTCAAAAGACCAACCGTTCCGACCAGGTGGAGAGCCCAGACGATTACCGGTACGCGGCAATCGATGCAGGCTGACGCAGCTTGGTACCGGTCGGCATTACCGACTGCTATTGCGGACTACCATCAGGTAGGCCAAACCCGGGACGGGTTGCCTATTTACTCTTTTAAATGAGGGAAATAACAAAAGCCGGCAGGTTGCCGGCTTTTATCTTTAGGTGAGGCTTTATGTCATTATGAACGACTGCGGTTTCAGATCATCTGCACGAAGTTTAATTAATTACCTAAAAACAACTGGGTTACATATACTCCACCGGGAGTGCTAACAATACCGATTCCGATGGTGTCGTGCCGTGAATCCAGAATATTGGCCCGGTGTCCCGCGCTGTTCATAAGCAGACCGTGGGCTCTGGTTACCGTAGCGGATTTGGCAATATTTTCGGCACCCATTACCCTGGCGCTGATGCCTGCTTTTTTCTCCATGTCATAAGCGGAACCGTACGTGGGAGAGGTATGGCTAAAATAATTGTTTTGGTACATATCCTGGCTTTTTTGACGGGCCAGGTTGACCAGACGAGAATCCACCTTAAAGGCGGGTAGCCCGGCTTTAATTCTTTCTTGGTTCACCAGATCAAGCATCTGCTTTTCGCCGGCCGCCATTGAACCCACGTCACCAGGGTTGCTGGCTGGTGGAGGAGTAGGTTCCGGTGTAGGTGTCGGTGCTGGTGCCGGTGTAGGTACAGGTTCCGGTACCGGTGCTGGTGTAGGTGTAGGTGCAGGTGTAGGTACAGTCCCAGTGCCGCCCGTGTTTCCGGGGTAAGTGTAAAAATTGCCTCTGTTATTGTTAAAGCGAGAGTAATAATCCGTCCGGCTATTGTATGGGGCGGGTTGACTAATATTCGGTGTTGACGGCGTTGTTGGTTCTGTTGGTGCTGTTGGTGTTGACGGAGTCGCCGGCGTTGTTGGCTCTGTTGGCTCTGTTGGTTCTGTTGGTGCTGTCGGTGTAGACGGTGTCGCCGGAGTCGTCGGTGTAGTTGGCGTAGGGGCGGCGATAGCGGTACCCGTGCCAAGCCTGAACTGATCGCGAAGAGCGTTATACTGGGAAGCTGACAGTAAGGCGTCGGCAGTCCCCACATTAAGCGTTACACCAATAATTAATGCGAATGCCACCATGTAAATTCTCCTGCTGATTTTAGAAACCATGTGCTAACCTCCTTCTGGTTAATAAGTTGTTGGCGTTAGATTCCTTATTGTAATTTAATCTGTTAGTTTGATCAAAACTAGGATTTTTACAATATGGTTAATGAGGACAAGTTGTTGGTTGGAACTAACGAAAGTACAGCCTTATTCTTAAAAGGAGGTCGCCATACCACATTATGCTAACCCGAAACCGGTCGTGAAAGCGAAAATGGGGACATAATTATACTACTAAATTTTGACGCCTAACTACTTGACGTCTTTTTTACCGGTTGTCCGGCCGGTGATTATTGCCGTGAGTAGCAAAAACGCGGGCAGCACAAGTGAAATAAAAAGGAGATAACCGGATATTTGCAGGCTTATGCTTTGATACTCCGCAACACTTTTAAGTATGATTAGCGATAGGCTCAAAATTATTACCGCTAACGGCATGATGAGAAAATTGTGTTTAACCAACTTAAACCACTGGGCAGTGCCGTGGGCTAATATGTAAAGCAAGAAGGAAATCTTGATAAAGGATCCGATGATCCAGATGGTTGTTATCACCACGTCCAGTCGGAGCACCCTTGATATTTCGATCAATAAAACTGCGCTGTAAAAGGGAAAAAAAAGTGTGGGGCTGATATCGCCAAAGGTTGCCACCACCACAAGGGATACCAAGAGTAGTATTAAGCTTGATATCAGAACGCTCACCATCGCAACTGATCGGGAGTGTTTTTGAGGGTACAGGAAAGGGATTACCATGCTCAGCACAATTACTTCCCCCAGCCAGTCGGCCACTTTTGCCGTTCCTGCCAGTAGCGGTTTGGTGCCATTTTCCAGTACGGGCAAGATATGAGCCAAACTAGTTTTGGGCATGGTGAAAACAATTATTGAAGCTAAAAGCACCGAAATGATGATTAATGGCAGGAAAATTTGGTTTACCCGGGCGATAACCTCCAGACCGTACCGGGCGGTATAGGTGGCTACCAGGATACCGATGATGTTTATAGCCATCATGGGGGTGCCGACTAAAAGGGAACTGGAAATAAAAACACCAAAGTCCCATAGTGTTAAGGCGGCCAGGTAACCGAAAAATGTTAAAAACAGCGCGGATACCGTTTTGCCAATATATTTGCCCAGCAAGATTTCGGTGTATTCGATGATCGTTTCCCCGGGGAACCTTTGCCCCAAAAAAGAAATGGTTACCGCCATCACCAGTCCCACGGCCAGCCCCCCCAGGGTAGCCAGCCAGGCGTCGCGCCCGGCTATGGCGCCGGGCAATAGAATAATGGCCGTCGAGGTGATAGTTGTTACCAGCAGCATGGCCCCCTGCAAAGGAGAAATTCTAACTCGTTCCATCTTTCACCCACTCACTTTGGTGTTAACCATTCGGCAAATGGTTTGAAGATCATTTCTATAGGCTCGTTGGGGCTAGGCACCTGCAGGCCTAGTACCTGCGGTATGCTAAGAGCCATGCCGAAAAAGAGCAAAAACGCAAAAGCGGCAAGTTCCCGCCACATTTTTTCTTTGACCAGCCCGGGCACCTCAAGGGCTATGATAACCAGAAAAACCAACATCACTAAAATGATCATATCTTGTGTACACCTCACGGCAGCATTATTCTTCTTGGGAAACCCTGTTGGTGGTAAGGCCGGTGCGCCGTATGTGGGCCTCCACGGATATATGCACATCCGCAGCTGTAAATTCCTCATCCCAGCGGTCTTTTAAAGCCGGCCACTCATTGGGGTATTTCCTATGCCAGGCATCGCCAAACCCGAATATATCAACCCCGTAAACCTGCCGGGCTTTTTCCAGGACGTCGCGGGATTTCTGTTCAATCCTGCGGGCCAGCGATTTTTCCAGGGCGGCAAAAATTTGCGGTTCGGTTATCTTTTCCATAGATTGCTGTTCCCATAGTTCCCCATCCATGCGCATTTTAACGTCAAACCAGATGTTTTGCCCGTCGTAATACGGTTCAACCTCGGTTGTGCCCCGGTCGATGCGGACAGAAAAATGTTTGCCCGGCTCGGTAGGGGAAGGAACGGTTATTTCCCCTTCTTCCATCTCGTCCCTTAGCCAGAGCATACCCCTGGATTCCATCATATCCAGCCACCCCACCAACCGGTCGTCATTAAAGACTCCGGTGCCGGTGATGGTGATTTCGGCGTGCGTTTGGGTCCCGTGTGCCTGGTCGTGTTGGGCCCGGGGTATATTCTCTGCCATCCCCGGACCCTGAGGGCTTCCAGAGGTGGTAAGTTCAATGCGGGGCAGCACGGGGTTGGTGCCTTTGCTGGCCAGCATCATGCTTAAGTCCTTAAGCATGACCGGCACGCCCACCCCGGATCTGACCATCGCCCCCACACCCTGGGCCGAAGTGGTTTCTAACTGGGAATGGCTGTTTAATACCTCTTTGGCTGCACCCCGGGACACCAAAACCCAAATTGTCTCTCGGGTGTCCGGTGAGCGGGAAAAAAAGTTAAGCACTTTGCGGATACCATCCCGGGCCATTTGTTCACCTAAAACCAGGATTACGGTATGTCCCCAGTATAATTCCCGTGATACCTTGGCTTCCAGGTACCTCTGGGCATCATAAACTGTATCCCCGGTCTGGGAAATTACCCACACATTGTTTTGTTGCGCCCCGGTTGCCCGTTGCCCGGTGTCCCCGCCGCCAAAAGCGCTGGGCCTGGCTATCTGTACGGTCAGCAAAATTTGGCCGCCGGGCGCACTGTCAACGCCAGCTGCCAGCACTATGGCCAGATCACCCAGCTCTTTGCGGCTCCAACAGCCGCCCAGCGAGGAAAGTAAGCCCAAAATTAACAGCAAACATAAGATTTTTTTAATCATTTGCCTTTAATTCCTCTGTTTTTTATTAATGCTATCCCCAGCAGCGCCGCCGGGAAACCGAATTCGAAGGTGGACAAGGCGTAAAAGGGCCAGTAGTGGGCGATAAAACCAAACATTTCTAACGTGTTTCCGGCTATATTGATCGAAAGTGCCGTCAAAATGATCCCCACGGGCAGCACCAGCGGGCGGTAACTCTTAAGTTGCAGCAGTTGGGCGCTGCCCAGAACGATAATATAATAAAAAAAGGTTACCTTAAACAGGCCTCCCGCTACCCACACCGTCATGATTAACGGTTCCGGCCGCTCAATAACCCTGGCTAATGCAATTACCCGGGTCACGTTTAAGATGGGATAATTCATATTAGCCAAACCAGGCCCGAACACTGCCAGGCCCACGACCACCAGTAAAAAAAATATTAGCCCTAAAATAATGAATGTAAGGATTACAATTTTTCCGGCCTCCCCCGGTTTGGCCAGGAAGGGGATAACCATGGCAAAAGCAATAATTTCACCATGCCAAGCCCAAGGAGCCAGCGAGCCCTTGAAAATTTCCAATCCGCCGGCCTCCAGCACGGGTTGAAACTTGGTCAGATCCATCTCGGGTATGACTAACAGAAACGTTAGCACCAGGGACACCATAATCCAGGGGAAAAAAATTTGGTTGGATCGGGCCAGCACCTCCAAGCCCAGTTTAATGATATAGGCGCTGATGGACAGGGCTATAGCGTTAACAGCAGTGATGGGAGTGCCGATTAAAAAAACGTCCACTAGAAAACCCCCGTACTCCCTGGTCATGATCGAAGTAATATGCGTAAAATATAGCAGGTACAAAAGCCCCAGGGCTTTACCGGGCCACCGGCCTATAATGTCCTCCAGGTATTGAATGAGTGTTTGGCCCGGATACAGGGAGCTTAGCTTCACCGTAATCCAGGCTATGGGCAGCCCCAGCATGGTGGCCAGCAGTGCTGACAACCAACCGTCATGTCCGGCCTGGGCAGCCATGATGGCCGGGGCGCTTAGTAAGGCCGTGGCGGCAACCATAATCACATTCAGGAATACGGCCTGCCAGGCGTCAATTTTGCCTCCTTCCAGCATCTGCATCACCACCCTTTTGGGTGGTGCTTTGGGGAGGCTTGGGCCTCATCCCGGACACCTCTCGCACCGGGTTATTCTGCCCCACCAGGTGGGGGCGTTTTTTCATGGCCCACCAGGGTGCCCGTACGAACGAATCTTTTAGGTCCCCTGGAACCAGCGGGCCAATGGGGGCCAGGTAGGGCACGCCAAATGAGCGCAGGCTGGTCATGTGTACCACGATAACGATTAGTCCCCCGATCAGCCCGAAGAGCCCGAACGAGGCGGCCAGGAACATTAGGGGAAACCGCAGCAGGCGAAAAGCGAGACTGCCGCTGTAATACACCACAAAGGAGGCCATGGCGGTAAGAGCCACCACAATGATCGTGGCACCTGCCACCAGCCCGGCCTGCACCGCAGCCTGGCCGACAATCAACGCGGCCACAATGCTTATCGCCTGCCCCACTTGCCGGGGCAAACGGATGCCGGCCTCGCGGATGATTTCAAAAGCTATTTCCATCAGCAGGGCTTCGACAAAAACCGGGAAAGGTACGGCTTCCCGCTGGGCTGCTATGCTCAGCAACAGGGGCGTGGGCAGCATTTCCTGGTGAAAAGATATAATGGACACATAAAGTGAAGGCAGTGTCAGCGCGATAATCAAACTGCCGATGCGCAATAACCGCACAAAGGTAGTAAAAATGGACTGTTCGTAGTAATCCTCCGGCGTCTGGATCGCTTCTACAAAAAAGTGAGGCACAGTTAACACCATGGGGGTGCCGTCCACGAAAATAGCCACCCGGCCCTCCAGCAAATTGGCGGCCACCCGGTCGGGCCGGTCGGTATAGCCTACGGTGGGAAACATGCTCATCGGGTTGTCCCGGATCAGTTCTTCAATGTAGCCCGACTCCAGGATGCCGTCAATTTTTATCCGGGCCAGCCTTTGTTTAACTTCTGTCACCAAGCCTTCGTTAACAATCCCCTTGAGATAAGCCACTGCGATATCGGTTCTGGTTACTTCTCCCAAGGTCAAGCTTTCAATTTTTAAATCTTTATTTTTGACTTTTCGTCGCAGAAGCGAGGTATTAGTGCGCAGCGTCTCCACGAAAGATTCCCGGGGCCCCCGAACCACGCCCTGAATTTGGGATTCCTCTATGGAACGGGCCTCCCAGCCCCGGCTGCCGTTAATTACGGCAGTAGCATGCCCGTCCACCAGCAGGATGGAATCACCCGACAGGATTGCGTCCACCGCTTCTTGCAGCTTTTCAGTTTCTTTGACTTGGTGGACGCACAGACCCCTCATTTTCACATAATGCAGGGCGTTGGCCTTGGTAATGGCGGTGTTGTCGGTAGCCGCGGGTACTTCCAGGGACAGGGCGCGCATAATCTGATCGCTTACCTGGGACTTATTGGTCAGCCCGTCGATATACACCAGGGCCAGCTTGATCTGCTCGCGTTGAGCAAAAAGAAATTCCCGGAAAACTACATCGCTGCAATCTGTAAAGATTTTTTTTAGATGACTTAAGTTTTCTTCTAAAGCAGGGCTCAAGAGCAAACTTTGGGTAGTTCGCTCTTTGTTGTCCCGGCTGCTTTCGCGGCTGTTCGGTCTCGCGTCTACCGAGCTGGTGCGTCCGGGCTTTTTGCGTCTTCGAGAGAAGAAAGCCATAAATCTACCCCTTATAATGACAGTCAGGTATTATTCTGCACAGTTTATGGTTATCTATGAATTTAATTCACGTACTGTCAGAAACAGGCCTGACTCGACCGCTACTCGGTTGGCCAGTTAAGTATTACCCTTGTTTAAGACCAAAAAAAAGGCTGTAGACCTTGCTGAGGTCTGCAACCGGTTCGCGATTTTTTAAGAAGTGCATAATTCATATATTATGCACTATAATTAAAGATTTATTGACACTGGTTTCCACAGCCCATTCACCAACTGCTCCAGGTTAATCTTTTTACCCAGGTGCAGGTAGGTCTGCACGTATATTGCGGTTACGCGCCTGGATTGGAGGTGGTACTGGCGGGGCATATCGCCGCCGATGGTAATCCGGTAGGTTGTATTGGTTTGCATTGCTGCCACCTCCATAATTTATATTATGCATATTATACATAGTAAGTGTTTAATCTGTCAATATAAAATGGGCAGACTTTAACAAACTTAGATAAACATGCTATCCATAAAATATTCTAAAGTGTTAATCGTTTCTGGCGCTCCGGATATCACCGGATCGCCGCGAAGGCTGGTTTTTCATTTCCTGCTGGTGCCGCATCAGCGTATGACGGTCTACCCATCAAATATTTTTGAGCGTTATCTGTGGGATGACGTTTTTGTTTTAGGGCACCCCTTGCGGGGGTCCCCTACTTCGCATAGAAACCTTCTATGACTGCGCATTTTGAGGTACAATGTAAATAAATACCGGCAGAGCACAAGCCATATGTTATTTGGGTCTGTTTTTAGCGGGAGGCGTATAAATGAAACAGATATTTGTGGTTGACGATGACGCTAATATAGCCGAGATAATTAAAAAATATTTGGAGCGGGAAGGCTACGGGGTTAGAGTATTCCACGACCCGCAAAACGTGCTGATGGTGATGGAATCCGAAGGTCCGCCGGACATGTTTATTTTGGACATTATGATGCCGGGCATGGATGGGTTGGAATTATGCAGGGCAATCCGGCACCTGGGCAATGTGCCTATCATATTTGTTTCCGCCCGGAGTGGGGAAATGGACCGGGTGATTGGTTTGGAACTGGGCGGAGATGATTACCTGACCAAGCCTTTTAGCCCTCTGGAACTGGTAACCAGGGTGCGCACCGTGTTTCGCCGCACAGATGCTTCGCCAGGCGAAGAAGAGCTGCGGGTGGGTGATCTGGTCGTTTACCCGGGCCGGCGGGAGGCTGTGGGCAATAATCAGACTCTGGAACTGACGGCAAAGGAATTTGAACTGCTGCATTTCTTAGCCGGGCACCCCGGTCAAGCCCTAAGTCGCGACCAAATCCTGAACCGGATCTGGGGTATGGATTACGTTGGTGATACCAGAGCCGTGGATGATGTGGTGAAACGATTGCGGCGCAAAATGAAGGAGAAAGGGACCCGGATCAGGGTAAGCACTGTCTGGGGATACGGTTACAAAATTAATGCTTAACCAAGGGAGTATTGCCAGGCGCATAGCGCTGAGCCACCTGGTGGTGATCCTACTAACCGGTTTATTGATGGGGGCCGCGTTTTGGATACTGCTACACCGACACCTGGAACAGGCCGCCCGGGACAGCCTGCAGCAGGATGCCCTTAACGTGGCCGGGCTGGTCAGCGGGCTGTCCCCGGAAGTGGTTGGCCGCGGCGGGATGATGCGCGGCATGTTCACTTACCACATGCTTGGTCGAGTTATCCAGGGGGAATACCTGTTGGTAAACCGCCGGGGGGTGGTGTTGGAAAGCAGCATTGAGCAGATACCAACCGGTAGTGTTTTGGCTGCCGGAGTGGTGGATAAAATTGTTTCTCCGGGTATTTATGATGGACGGGTTACGCTAGGCAATGAACGTTACGTGGCCGCTGGTCGGCACCTTGATGAACAAGCTAATCGGGGGAGCACTGTTTTGCTTTTAACCAGGATGGCCGGGCTTGAAGAAATCCACAACGAATTACTGATTCTTTTTTTAATCAGCCTGAGCCTGGCTCTGCTGGCCGCCCTTGGTATGACGGTGCTTTTGGCCCGTCATATTTCACGGCCGCTTAAACTTTTGCAAGAAAAAGCTCACCGGGTGGCCGAGCGCAATTTTGGCTGGCGGGTCGAGGTAAATTCCAGGGATGAACTGGGGGAACTGGGACAGGCGATCAACGCCATGGATGAAAAACTGGCTGATTATGACCGGGCCCAAAAGCAGTTTTTCCAAAACGCATCCCACGAACTTAAAAGTCCGTTAATGTCCATCCTAGGTTATTCCGAAGGGGTACGGGACGGTGTTTTTAAGGGCGCAGAAGCCCGGCATGCCCTGGACGTGGTGGCGCGGGAAACTGGGCGGTTGAAAAACATGGTGGATGAACTGGTGTTCCTGGGCAGAAAGGGCGGTCCGTCCCAAATGTACCATTTTGAGGAAACCGATTTGCAGGAAGTGTTGGAACAGGCTGTTGATTCCCAGCAGGTGTTGGCTGCAGAAAGAAGTGTTGTTTTGAACCTGGATGCGCCGCCCGAGGTGATGCTGCGGGCCGACGGTGAAAAACTGGTTCGGGTATTTATCAACCTGGTTGCCAACGCGGTACGCCATGCTGCAAAAGAGGTGCAGATCAAGGCCGGCATACACCCGGGGGCGGTGCACGTTACAGTCCAGGATGACGGGATTGGTTTCACCAGTGAGGACTTGCAGCATCTGTGGGAGCGGTTCTACAAAGGTGCGCGGGGCGGCAGTGGACTAGGCCTGCCAATTGCCCGGGCCATCGTGGAGGAACACGGCGGCACTATCCAGGCCGGCAATGTGCCCGGCGGCGGGGCCGCAATAGAGGTGGTACTGCCCGTTAAAAATTAGGGTTAAATCCGACATTATCTTCCCTAGGCGGTTATTCAGGGTGCTTATACAGCCGTTCAACTATGTCTAATGTTCTTTTAACATAAAAATGTTTGAATTTTTAACAAATTAATTATATAATAAGAAGGAACGACTTTAGAAAGGAGGGATGATAATGACTAAGGAGCTAATTGACCAAATTCTTAAAGACATTGGGCTGGAAAAGATTATTTTCGAGTCGGATGGCGCCAGGCGAGAAAACTTAACCGAAAAAAAGGATTAACCGAAAAAAGTGTAAAGGAGGTAATGGTGTTGAACAAGGATAATAAGTAACCGGGGGTCGGTTTTCTTAAAAACCTGCCCCCGGTTTCGTTTTGTAAAGGCTCTGCAAAAGCCGTCTCATTTCCCCGGCATTGTTCTTTCCCTTTTTCCTCTGATTGGCATCCTATCCAACTAAAGTCCTTAGTTCAATCTTGTGCTGGTTCACCGTCGTTAATTCCTGAAAGTAGTGGCTCTTTCTTTATTTCGGCGGCAGTATCCCGCTGGTAAAGCACCCGCCGTGGGTAAGGGATTTCGATACCTGCCCGGTCCAGGGCATATTTGAAGCGGCGGCGTAGTTCCCGTTCCACTGCCCAGTGCTCACCGGCCTTGGTTGGAGCGATAGTGCGGATATTTACTGCTGAGTCAGCCAGTTCCACTATTCCCTGCACCTGTGGAGTGTCCAGGATGGTATCGATTTCCTTAAAGGCTCTTTCGCTTTCCTGCCCTAAAACGTAAATTGCCTGGTCGATATCCTCCTCGTACGCGATACCAATCACCACCACCGCCATCATTTCACCCCGGTTGTAATTGGTCACCCGGGTGATTTCCCCGTTGGGAATCACATGCAGTTCGCCGGTCCACTGGCGAATCTTGCAAGTGCGCAGTCCCACTTCCTCAACAGTACCGACAACCCCGGCCGCTTCCACAAAATCTCCCACGCTGAACTGGTCTTCAAAAATAATAAAAAAGCCACTGATAACGTCTTTAACCAGGTTTTGGGCACCAAAACCAACCGCCAAACCCAAGATACCGGCACTGGCCAGAATGGCGCTGGTGTTGACGCTAAATATCTGCAGTATGGTCAGGACCGCTAGGAAGAAAACCAAGTAGGTAAGCACGCTGCGTAGCAGTACTTTCAACGTTTCGGACCGGCGGGTTTCGATAATTTCCTCTTTAAACCCGTGTTTCTCAAAAATCTGCTTGATGGCCAGGTTGCCGAAGTTGATAAACAGCCTGGCTCCCACCAGAATGCCAATTACCTTAAGTACTGTAACACCCACAGTCTTAAGGTCTGCTGCTGATATCACTTTGACGTTGAATATTTCCAGGATCAGTATAGTGGCCACGAAATATCCGCCATAGAGGAGGAGAGTCCGTAGCAGCACCTGAACCGAACGCACGAAACTGTCGGACAAAATACCTTTTCCGCCGGGTTCTTCTTGTTCGCCTGTAATGCTGGTATCCCTTACAAATCGATCCAGCAGTCGGGAGATGATTTTAATCAGTAGATAAGTGACCATTAGAACCAGTAACGAAAGAGCCAGCCTAATCACTAGTTTTTCAATGTTATCAGGTGAAAACCATTCTAAAACCCGGTATGTTAAAAACTTAAATTGTTGTCTAATTTCCGGAATTGCAAACACCCCGCAATACAAGTCGAAAGTTTGTTGCATTGCGGGTATTATAACACATTATTTTCCGGTAACCCAAGGGGTTTAGCTTGATAACAGGTTTTAGGAAGTTGTTATCCTGACATAATACTACCCATTTAACCGTCTTCGATGGTCTGCTTGTACTGTGGGGTGTCGCCTTTGAGGTCAATATAAAGAGTACCGTCGGTGTTTAGGGCGGCGTAAAAAACGTCTTCCACCCGGGAAACGTTATGTTTGGCCAGCTCGTTATAAAGCCACTTGAAATCCAGGTTGTTTTGTCCCAGGTTCTGTTCCAGCACGTCTCCATCCTTAATGATTTCTGTGGCCAGCCCCTTGTACCCGGTTGGTTTGCCCAAGTCCTGCGGAGTTGCCGGCAGGTGCTGAGATTTTTTTAGCACACTAAGTTGGCCGTTTGATTCAACCAGGGCAAACTCCACCTCGCTGAAATTAAAGATGTTTTTGGATCTCAGCTGCATTTCCAGGTCGTCCACGTTGTATCGGAGGCGCAGCATATTTTGTTTTAATATCTTGCCGTTTTGAATGATTAGAATTGGTTCGCCTTCAATGATTTTGCGGGCCGCTAAACTTTTCAGGTTCAGGTAGGCGGTCATAATGGCCGCAACTACCAGTATTACCGGGCTGAGCAGCACGTACAGGCCTTTTACTGTGGTTACCACAAAGGCGCCGGAGATGGTGCCCACGGTTACTGCCACCGTAAAGTCGGCAAAGGTCATTTGGGACAGCAGTTTGCGACCCAGGAGTCGGGACAGTCCAATCAACAAGGCAAAAACAACCAGTGATTTCCATAATACTTCCCATATATATTTAACTTCCACTTTTTTCACCCTTTAATTGGGGACATGCCTCCGCATGAAGGTGTGTCCCTGTCTTTGGTATGGAAATATAAATTCAGGATATCCTGTAACCACAAAAGCATGCGGTGCAGGATTAGCCACATAAACCACATAATGCCAGGGTATATTAAACTGGTATATCCGAAGTGAAATTTATGTCCCTGCGGGGAGGTTGCATATTTGTTTTCCTGGTTAAAGACACTGTCTAAATTCATCATGTATCAAAAGCCACAGCCCGCACCGTCTGTGTTTGAGTCCGGCATTGAAGACAGACCGCTGGAAGAGGGGGAAAAGGCCAAGGCCAAGGCCAAGGCTGGTGGTAACGGCGGTAGTGATACAGATAGCAACGATTCCGGCCAAGCTAACCAGGATCAACACCAGTTAAGAGATGGTGAGCAAAACAGCCGGAAAAACGGTAGCCGTAAACGGAACAGTCGGAGGGGAAAACAGCGCAACGCAGCGATACAGGAAAAATATTCAGACAAGGTTGCAGAAAACCAGGATATAGACCAGATATTGAACCAAAAGGTTGAGCTTTCATACCGCCTGGAAGAGAACAAGCAGGTGCTGGAAAAGCTTTTTCGAGTGCCCGAAAACAAAGACGCGGTGTTCCGCAGTTTATCTATCGGTACCGAACCGCCCGCCCAGGCGATGCTGGTGTTTATCGACGGCATCACCAACGCCCAGGTGCAAAACCTGGCGGTGCTGCAGCCCCTGATGCTGCTTTCCGGCGCCCGGGATATTCGTCAAAATAGGAAAGGGGACACACCTGCTGAAGCTGGGGTATTCCTTCAGGGACAGGAATGTCCCCGATTAGGGGCCGACAGCGGGGGTGGCGAGCCAGTAAATAAGGAAACGTCCCCATTTTTAGATTTCTTTGACCGGGTGAAGCAGGCCGTATTGCCCAATAACCAGGTAGCCGAAGGGCGCACCTATGACCAGGTGGTGTATGACGTCTTAAACGGCAACAGTGCGCTGTTCATTGAGGGGTATAACCAGGCGCTGCTGCTGGAAACCAAGGGCTGGCATTTCCGCAGCGTATCTCCTCCCCAGGTGGAAGCGGTGATCCGGGGGCCTCAGGAAGGCTTTACCGAGATGCTCCGGGTGAACACTACCCTGGTGCGCAAGATTATCCACCGTCCCTCGCTGGTGACCGAATTTGTAAAAGTCGGGGATGCTGCTCCCATGCAGTGTGCCGTGATGTATATGGCCGACATTGCCAACCCAGACCTGGTAAAGGAAGTCAAGCGGCGCCTGGAGTCTATCCGGGCCGATTATGCGCATCAGGCCGGCCTGGTGGAACAGATGATCGAAGATAATCCATTGCACATGGTGCCTCAAGTTTTGACCACCGAGCGACCTGACCGGGTGGCCTCCAACGTGCTTGAAGGTAAGGTTGCAGTGCTGGTGGGTGGCAACCCCTTTGTCATGATTATGCCTTGCACCTTTTTTAATCTGATGCAGTCCCCGGAAGATGCCTACGTGCGCTGGCCCTTCGGAGCATTTATGAGGCTGATCAGGTACGCCGGCCTTTTCCTGGCCCTGCTGTTGCCGGCTCACTATGTGGCTATTGTAGCTTACCACCAGGAATTTATCCCCACCGACCTGCTGATGGCTATCACCGGCGCCCGGGAAAAGGTTCCTTTCCCTTCCATCGTCGAGGTACTAATTATGGAGGCGGCTTTTGAGCTAATCCGAGAGGCCGGGGTCAGGATCCCAGGCACCATCGGAACCACCCTGGGTATTGTAGGGGCGCTGATCCTGGGCCAGGCCGCGGTAGCCGCCAACATCGTCAGCCCGATCTTGATTATCGTGGTGGCGGTGACTGCTCTGGGTTCCTTTGCCATACCCAATTACTCCTTTTCCCTATCCATCAGGTTGCTGCGCTTTGTTTATATTCTTCTTGCCTCGTTGTCCGGTCTGCTGGGTATTCTGGTGGGAGTTTTTATCCACGTGGGTGTAATGAGCACTGTGAAATCATTTGGGGTACCCTTTCTGGCCCCCGCTGCGCCGGTCACCAGAAAAGGACGCGATTATTTTCTGCGGGGCCCGGTGTGGCAGCAAGAAACCAGGCCAGATTACCTGGATCCGTTAAAAACAAAGCGCCAACCACAGATTAGCCGTGGTTGGCTTAACGGCGGCGACGGCAAGGGGGGTAAAGAGCGCTTATGAGCCATCTTAAACCCGTGGTGGGAGTTTCAGAAGGAATAACCCTACTGTTTATATTTATTTCTTCCAAGGTATTCCTGGCCCATGTCACTTTTATTCTGCACGACGGCATGAACGCTTCCTGGGTGATCCCCATCATCAATACTCTCATCGGCCTGCTGGGGGTGCTGTTGCTGGTGGCGGTGTTGAACGGGCACCCGGGTAAGGATTTGGTGGAAATTGGGGAAGAGCTGGCCGGACCCTATATCAACACCCTATTCTCCCTGTTCTACCTGGCGGTATTCGTGATCGGTGCCGGGTTCACCCTGCGCTTTATTAGCGAACGGGTGGTGGCGGGGTTCCTACCGGATACCCCCATCAGCATGGTGACCCTCTCTTTCCTGGTGGGTACCGTGACGGTGGCGTACTTGGGGCTGGAGGCGGTGGCCCGCACCGCCCGGTTCCTGGTGGTAGTTCTGGTGGTCAGCACCTTGGCGCTGGTGCTGTTGACCATACCCTTCTGGCAGGGGCATGTGTTTTATCCCCTGCTGGGCGGAGGGGTATGGGAAGTGCTGCGGGGGGCACTGACTACCACCGGGACTTACGTGCAGATATTGTTGCTGGGGATAATTTATCCTTTTTTGCCCCAGGGAAAGGCCAGGCTGGTGGGGGTATGGGGAGTGCTCATTGCCGGGTTTTTCTTCACTATCATGGTGCTGGTGCCGATTTTGATCTTTTCTTTCCCCACGGTTACGGAGATGGCGCTCCCCACCTTTGAGATGGCCAGGATTATTAACATTGGGCGCTTCGGCCAGCGCATGGAAGTGGTTTTCCTGCCCATCTGGGTGTTTGCCAATATGATCTTTATGGCGGTTTCCCTGTATGCAGGCGCCGCGGTGCTGGCCCGCCTCTTTAAACTGGGCGACTACCGGCCCTTTGTACTGGCGGTGACTGTGTTCACTACGGTGACGGCGTTCATTCCCCTGAACTCAGCCCAGGCCTCTTACTGGAACCACGCTTACTTAAGCCGCTACAGCTTTTATGCCCTGGTTTTAATCATGCTGGCCCTGCTGCTGGCCGCCCGGTTAAGGGGTAAGGGAGGCGCCAAAAATGAAAAGGGTGTTTAGTGTTGTGCTGTTGCTCGTTACGGTTTTGATGCTGGGCGGCTGTTATGATTACTCCGAGCCCGATGAAAAGGCCTGGATCCTGGCCTTGGGTTTGGATAAGGGTAGACAGAACGTGTTAACCGTCACCGCTGTGATCGCCATACCTAAGGCTATAGCCGGGGGTGGCGGGGGTGAACCTGCCGCCGGTGGTGCGGGAGGCGGTACTTTTTTTACCGTGTCTATGGAAACGCCCACCCTACTGTCGTTTTTGGAATTGCTGGACGCCGTAGTGGATCGGCGGGCTGACATGAGCCAGACCAAGTGGTTGGTTTTTTCCCGGGAATTGGCTGAAGATATAGGCATAGGGAAGTATTTTGGCCCCATTACAAGGTTTCCCCAATTTAGGCGATCCGTCCACGTCATCATATGCGAGGGGCGGGCTGAGGATTTCCTTGAACAGGGTAAGCCGATACTGGAGGACAATGTGGGCAAATATTACGAACTGTTGATGAGGGGTTGGCGCTATACCGAGTTTATACCTTTTGACACTTTTCACTTTTTGCACCTAAAGTCAAATACTGTCGGAGTGGCGCCAGTTGCCCCCCTAGCCGCCCTGAACCGGAAAGAACCTGTTTATGAGGACAACACCCCCAAGCCCAAGGGGGCATACCAGGCGGGCCGACTCCCCCGCAGGGGAGGTGGTGAGATTGAGCTTATGGGGGGAGCGGCGTTTAAGGAGGGCCGTATGGTGGGCACTCTGGACGGTGACCAAGTGGGGGTGCAGAAAATGTTTTTCGGTACCTTGAAACGCACTATATTGGATGTGCCCGACCCCGAACACCCAGGATTTTTTATCATTGTGGATGTCACACCCCGGTACAACCCCAGGGTGGACGTGCGGATAGGGGAAGATGGCCTGCCCGAAATATCAGTGGAAGTTGGCCTTGAAGGTACCATTATGAGCATTCAGAGTGGCGAGGAGTACGAGACTCCGGATCGTCTGCCCGTACTTGAACAGGCGGTGGAAAGGGCTTACCTGGAGGATATAAACAGAACCGTGGCCAAAAGCCAGGAACTGGGGGCGGATTTTCTGGGTTTGGGCCTGCACGCCAAAAAACTTTTCCACACCTGGCCCCAGTGGGTGGCCTACGACTGGAACGCCAAATACCCCGACGCCACAATAACCGTGAGCGTAGATTACAGGGTACGCCGGGTGGGCTTGATCCACGAGACTGTGCCGCTGAAGTAGCATACACATAAGGATGAAAATTCCCATATTGCGGGAGACATTGAGGTGGGTTTGTGTTCACAGCGTTGATTGTGCTGGTGGTACTCTTGGTGGCGTTGCGCGTGGCCAGTTACGGTTTATATGCCTGGCGGGATGAGAACAACAAACGGGGAGCGGCGGGGGCGTTTGTCACCGCCGTGGTGACGTTGCTGGCCCCGATGCTGCTGATGTGGTATTACGCTTATTTCACCTAAAGGGTCAGGCCCTGCAAACTTGCAAAAAAAAGCGAGTTTAATAAAAAAGTCTAGGTATCCGCTAATTTTAAATGATAAAACTAGGTAAACCAAAGGATCTCTAAAGTCCAAAATACTAAGATTCTTCGCTACGCTCGGAATGACAATCCAATTTGCCATAATGCAAATTTACAAGGCCTGACCCCGTTAGCTAAAGCGGCCGAAATACCGGCAGCCCCAGCGGTAAAAGGCGATAAAGACCCGGGATGCCAAGAATGTGACGGCAAGGCTTAATAAAGTGTCATACCAGTGCCAGTTGGTATACACAATTAAATCGGTGTATAACTCCAGGGGGTATTCCACTGCCGTTATGCCGGCGCTAAACAGGACGGCATAATAAAATATGGGCCACAGGCCTCGTTTTCTGGTGACCTGGTTGTACAGGATACACAAAACGGGAAAAACCCAGAACTCAAATAACAGGCTGGTGTCAAATATCGCCCCGGCAATACGATCGGGGTAACTAATCAAGCCCTTTTTCACAACAATGGAACCTGCTATCAGGTCTAAATTAGATTTAAAAAGAAACACCACCACCCAGTCCCGAAAGTACTGCCAGTCCACGGCGAAAAACAACAGTAACAGAGTTATTACCGCCGCTGCGATCGTAATAATTAGCTCAGCGCTTGGCTGCATCACCTAATCCTCCTTCAGTCCCGGCAGGGCGGCGGACCACCACATGGGAAACCAGGGGCTTTTGGTATGTAATATGGATATGTCTATACCGGACAGGGCCATGCCAGGGATCCTGATCGCGTTGCGCTGCTTCAAGTTAACAACCCCTAATAATAACTGGCATAAATTAGAATAACCAGGGCTGTTTCAGTTTATCCTAAATTTACTTAACTAACGGGAGGCAACATGATACACGTGTATGGCCTTTTTAAACCACGCTGGCACTTGAATTGGGGATTAACGCCCTGGAAAAGGAAGGGTTTGGCCGAGGGGAACTGGTGGTGCGCGAGTACGGATCTATCGCGCTGGGTCGGGCATAAACACTGGTTCAGGCTCTTAACTTATTGACTTATTGGGTAAATACAGCCAATAAGTCAATAAGTTAAGAGCCTGAACCAGTATATCGACCTTTTAAAACAGTTAAAACCAGGAGCATGGTGGGGGCGATGTATTCAAAAACATAGGCAAACAACGGCCAGATTTGGGCTATGTGTTCCACCAGTTCCTTTGAGTTTCCCGCCACGTATATGGACAAGGCAGCTAAAAGCACACCCACGGGAAGCACCAGCGGACGGTAATCTTTTACATTGGCCAGTTGGGCGGCCCCAAGAACGGTGGCGTAGTAAAACAGGGCGATCTTACCAAACATGCCGATAACCCAGATAGCCACTAGCACCGCATCAATGCGCTCAATAAAGTTAGCCACGCTGACCATTCTAACCAGGGAAAAGGTGGGGAAGGTCATCCTTGCCACTACCGGGCCGAAAACTGCGGTATTAATCAAGGCGTCAGCGGTAAGGATGACCCCGATGGCCACCACGGCCATAATCGCGCAGCGCCCCCCTTCCCGGGGCCGGGCCATGAATGGCAAAAACATGGCCAGCAGGATTATTTCTCCCCGCCAGCCAGTGGGGGCCAGGGACGCGCTAATTATAGGCATTATGCCGTTTTCCAGCACCGGGAAAAGCCTTTGTGGTTCAATTTCGTTAGCGGTCAATAAAATGGCGGTCATAAAAAGAATTATAATCAACGGCCAGGTGAACTCCATGACCCTGGCCAGTACCTCCAGCCCGCCCCGGATGGCCCAGGCACAGAGTAGAAGTATTAGCACATGGAAAACCACCAGGGGTGTTTCGGGCATGATGATGGTTATCATTAACTCACCAAATTCCCTAATGATAAAAGCATTAGTATGTACAAAATAAAAAAGATAAAATAATCCGGCAGCTTTTCCCGGCCATGTCCCCAGGGCGGTCTGCAGGTACTGGATCAGGGTTTGACCGGGATACCTTTTGCCTAAAGTGGCAATTACCAGGGCCAAGTAGATGGCCGGCAGCGTGGTTAGCAATGGAACCATCCAGGCGTCCCGCCCGGCGTCCTGGGCGGTAATAGCCGGCAAGAATACCACTGCGGTGGCGCCCACCAGGTTGATTAGCAGATAGACCGTTTGGGTACACGATATTTTTCCCTGTTCCAGCATGGTTGCGAATTTCCCCTTCTGCTTTGTGCACCCTCAGGTAACGGTGCCTGTGTTGGGCTAGCAATGTAATGGTTATAATGCCCGGTGATAACTTTAATATGCCGGGTTGGATTGATGATCCAAGTAACTTAGTTTTATGGTAATGCAGAATATAAATGACAATTTTGAAGGATATTATAAGGAATATTAATCAAGAAAACCAATGAATGTGCATTTATACTTGGGCTGTGTGGGGAGGATTTTTGTGGCATCCCGGCTGATCAAAAAAATATTTGGCAAGGCCCCGCAAAAAAAACCAGCCGGGCCTAAAAAAAACACTGCACAACAACCCGAGCCGGATCGGCGGATATACCGCTCCGAGGAATTAAAGCAGATGGCATTGTACCCCGGTTTGCAAGACAACCTGGAACTGTTTAAGAGCGTTTTAGGTTTAAACAATGATGTAATTTTTCGGAAGTTCCGATTGGGCGTGGCCGAACGAGTCGAGGCCGTTGTGGTTTATGTGGAAGGAATGGTAGATAAGAATCTGCTTAACAATGGCATCACCAGGCCGCTGATGCTTGAGTCCCGCCGGGAAGGATTTCATGGTGCCGGGCAGAACCTACTGGAGTTGGTTAAGGATTTTGCTGTTACCGTGGCCGACATTCACGATGTCGTCACCATGGAAGACCTGGTAAATGGCGTTCTATACGGTGATGTGGCGCTGCTCATTGATGGTCACGACACTGCCCTGCTCATTGGTGTCAGGGGTTGGGAGGCCCGCCAGATTTCCGAGCCGTCGTCCGAGGTGGTGGTGCGGGGTCCCCGGGAGGGTTTTACCGAGACCCTGCGCACCAACACTACCCTAATCCGCCGGCGCCTAAGAAGTCCCAATCTAATATTTGAAGATTATAATATCGGCCGGGTTACTAATACTGGGGTCACCGTTGCCTACATCAGGGGTATTGTTTCCCCCGACATGGTGGCTGAAGTGAAGCGGCGCTTGAAACGAATCAAAATCGACGGTATTCTGGAAAGTGGCTACCTGGAGGAATTTATTGAAGATCAAACATACTCCCCATTTCCCCAGGTGATGCGCACCGAAAGGCCGGACCGGGTGGTCGCGGCACTGCTGGAGGGGCGAGTAGCCATACTCACCGACGGCACCCCTTTTGTTCTGATCGTTCCGGCGGAATTTGTTTCTTTAATGCAGTCCCCCGAGGATTATTACGAACGGTATGTACTGGGTACTGCGATCCGTTGGCTTAGGTACAGCGCTTTATTCATGTCGCTGCTGCTGCCGGCTCTTTATATTGCGATAACTACTTACCACCAGGAGATGATTCCCACCCGGCTTCTAATTAGCATAGCCGCCGCCCGGGAGGGGGTGCCTTTCCCGGCCTTGGTAGAGGCAGTTGTAATGGTGTTCACCTTTGAAGCACTTCGTGAGGCCGGTGTACGTCTGCCCCGGGCGGTGGGTCAGGCCGTTAGTATTGTGGGCGCCCTGGTTATCGGTCAGGCCGCCGTGCAGGCGGGCATGGTATCACCGCTGATGGTGATCGTGGTGGCCGTTACCGGCATCGCCTCCTTTGTGAACCCGGCTTTTAACGTTGGTATCTCCATGCGTTTGCTGAGCTTCCCTTTAATGATGCTGGCCGGCGTCCTTGGATTGTTCGGGGTGATGGTGGGTGTACTGGCCATTCTCATCCACCTGGCGGGGCTGCGTTCCTTCGGGGTGCCCTACCTGGCAACACTGGCACCCCTGCACACCGGAGACCTCAAAGATGTGTTGGTGCGCGCTCCATGGTGGGCTATGGCTCGTCGTCCCGACGAGACTGCCAAGTTGAACCGCCGCCGCCAGGCCCGGGGGCTAAAACCATCCACATCAAAACCGGGTGGGCGCCAGGGGGGGGAGTGAAGATGAACCGCCTTATTATACCGGTGCTGCTGCTGGTGCTTATCTTTACCCCGGCCTGCTGGGACCTGCGGGAAGTGGAGCGGTTGGGTATAATTATGGCCATTGGTCTGGAGCCTGCACCCCAAAATAAAATCCGGGTAACTTTACAGAATGTGATACCTTCTGCTATGACAGGCGGTGGAAGCGGTGGTGGGGGTGGAGGTGGAGGCGGTGGCACAGCAGGGATTGCCGCCAAGCCATACCGCAACCTTAGTGCTGAGGGTGATACCGTTTTTGAAGCACTAAGGAAACTATCCCGGGAATCGCCGCGCCAGCTTTTCTTCGCCCATAACCAGGTAATTATTCTCTCGGAGGAACTGGCCCGGGAGGGGTTGGAGGAAATAATAGATATTTTTGAGCGCAACCCCCAGATCCGGCGCACCACCTGGATGCTGGTGGGCAGAGGAGAAATGGCTCACCTGCTGGACGTGCCCGGACGGATCGAGAGTTCGCCATCCCAGCGGATTTTTGGTATCATCAACGAACGGGATCTTACCTCCCAGTACGCGGTTCAAAGTCTGGGAGATTTCATTGAACAGATGGAAATTGAAGGCACCCAACCATATACAGCGGTGGTTGAAGCCGTGCCCAACCAGGCTGTACCCACGGAAACTCAGCATAGCACGGCTGAAGGACAGGCCATGGAGCCGCGCCACAATCTTGAGCTTAACGGTACGGCGGTTTTCCGGTTGGACAAACTAGCCGGCTTCTTAAATCTGAAGGAAAGCCGGGGTCTGCTGTGGGTGAGGGGCAAGGTGAACGGCGGAGTTATAGAAGTGCCTACGCCGGATGAAAGCGGGAAGCTGGTATCACTAGAAATACTGCGCTCAAAAACAAAACTGCAGCCTGAGATCAGGGACGGGCGTATTCTTATGACGGTTGATGTCGAGGTGGAAAGCAACCTGGGCGAAACTACGGGACCGGTTGATTTAACCAAGCCGGAAGTAATCAATAAATTGGAAGCACTACAAGCAGACGCTGTTAGAGACGAAATTGAATCCGCCCTGGCCAAAGCACAGCAGGAATACGGGGTGGATGTTTTTGGCTTCGGTGAAACAGTGCACCGCAAATATCCTCGGGAATGGAAGGAAATGAAAAAAAAGTGGCCCGAGCTGTTTTCCGGTGTGCAGGTGGAAATGATGGTGGATACCAAAATCCGCCGCACCGGACTGGTTTCCAACCCGGTAGAGTCAAAATAGCACCAGTTTGGGCACCAAAAAAATTGCTCACAGGGAGGCCGCAAATGGTTTATCTGCTCACCTTAATTTTTTTGGGGATTATTGCCTTTGAAGTGCCCGGTTTGGTCAGGAAAAAGATGTGGCGTGAGCTGGCAGCGTTTAGTGTACTGCTGGTCATCGGCATGATTTATAGTTACGGGCAAGTGCTAGATATTCCACTGCCCAATCCCACCAAGGGAATCGAAGCAGTCTTTAAACCGGTCAGTCAATATTTAGATCAAGTTCTATCCTAAAGTCAGTCATTATTGTAGGGGCAGGCCCCCGTGCCTGCCCGGGCAACCACAAGGGGCTGCCCCTAAAAAATTATACCAAAAGTTGCCGCTATGTAGGAAAGGCGCAAATATGAACCCAAACGTTAAGTTAAGCAATTTTCAACTCTGTGTGCTTGTTTATTTCATACTACTGCTTCCCGTTATATGAAGCTTTCCCCTGGTCACTGTAAGTGGCCGAGATGCCTGGGCGGCCGGGTCCTTAGCCATGCCATGGGCTTTAGGCTACACCTGGTTAATTCTAAAAATATCGCATCAAGCCCCAAACCTGACTATTATTGAGCAAGCTAAAGCGTATGCACCGGTTTTGGGAATCATTCTAGGACTTATATTAGTAATATTCTTTATCCTGGTGGCTGCTTATTATTTGTATGACCTGGCAGATTTTTTACAAACCCTGTTACCCAAAACACCAACCATTGTTTTTAGCCTAGTGGTGATTGCCCTGGGGGCGTTTGCAATCAAGTTGGGCTTGGAAACCTTGGCCAGGCTGGCGGTAATACTAATTATTCCGGTGTTCATATTGATTGCAGTGGGGATTGTCCCCAATTTATTTACCCTTGACTTCCCTACAATTCTAATGCCCCTGGACAACTGGAAACACACCGTGAAAGGGGCGATATTTCAATCTGCAGTCTTTGGCGAACTACTTGTTTTAACAATGCTGCTTCCAGCGGTGAACAAACCAGGAAGTATCGGCAAATCTATATTTATAACGATTTTTTTCGGTTGGTTTTTGATTGTGACACTGGTTTTTACATTGTATGGCAACTTCAGTATCTATACCACTCAAATAATATACAAGCTGTTTGAACTTTATAGGGAAGTCGGCCGAATTGAATCCCTGTTTATAATCCTATGGGTTTCTACTTTTTTAATCAAAGTGTCTATCTTTTTATATGCAGCGGTTAAAGGGTTGAGTGATGTCTTTGGCTTAAAAAGCCATGGGCCGTTGGTATGGCCCATGACTGTGTTTATCGCCTTTCTTTCCCTGGTGTCATTTCGTAATTATATTGATTATTTTCGATTTTTTATTGATTTTTACCCGTTGGTGTCATTATCCGTGGAACTGGTGATACCGTTACTCTTTGGGGCCGCTTTATTGCTGGGAACCGGTTTAAAAGGTACCCTACCCAAGGCCTAAAGAATATTCTGTCATTCAAGTTGGGGACGGTTTTTGACTTGAACTGAACTACGTTCAAGTCAAAAACCGTCCCCAACTTGAATTATTTTAATCTCTTAGCAGGTGTTTAGCGATTACAATGCGCTGGATCTGGTTGGTGCCTTCGTAAATCTGGGTAATCTTGGCGTCGCGCATGTAGCGTTCCACCGGGTACTCTTTGCAGTAGCCGTACCCACCCAGTATTTGGACGGCGTTGGTGGTTACTTCCATGGCAGTATCGGTGGCGTACATTTTGGCCATGGAAGCTTCCTTGGCGTAGGGCAGGCCCATGTCGCGCATGCGGGCGGCCCGATAGACCAGCAGGCGGGAGCAGTCGATACGGGTGGCCATTTCTGCCAGCATAAACTGAATGGCCTGTAAGTCGGCAATAGGCTTGCCGAACTGGATCCGCTCTTTGGCGTAGTCTCTGGCCACGTCGAAGGCAGCCTGAGCGATGCCCAGTCCCTGGGCGGCGATGCCGATGCGCCCGCCGTCTAAAAGGGCCATGGCCACTTTAAATCCTTCGCCTTCTTTGCCCAGCAGATTTTCCTTGGGCACTTTGGCATTGTCAAAAACCAACTCGGCGGTAATATCGCCGTGCAAGCCCATTTTTTCTTCGATTTTACCGATTGAAAATCCGGGTGTGTTTTTATCCACCAGCAGGCAAGTGATGCCCTTGTATCCTTTTTCATTGCCGGTGCGGACGAAGGTTACGCAGACTTCGGCTTCACCACCGCTGGAAATAAATATCTTACTCCCGTTGACAATGTAGTGGTCACCTTCCAATTTAGCAGTGGTTCCTAAGTTGGCCGGGTCGGATCCGGCGTTGGGCTCAGTGAGGGCGAAGGCGCCGATGTACTCACCAGAAGCCAGCTTGGGCACGTATTTTTGTTTTTGCTCCTCGGTGCCGAAATAGACGATAGGGAAAGTGCCCACCGAGGTGTGTACCGCCAGAATAACCCCGGTTGAGGCACAAGCCCGGGATATTTCCTCAATGGTGATGATATAGGACAGGTAATCGCATCCGGCGCCGCCGTATTCCTCGGGGATGGGCACGCCCATCAGGCCCAATTCGCCCATTTTCTTGATGTTTTCCCAGGGGAAACGTTGTTCGCGGTCGATTTCAGCCGCCCGGGGAGCAATCTCGTTCTGGGCCAGCTTGCGTACCATATCGCGCATCATCTGTTGTTCTTCATTAAGCATAAAAGGCATCCTTATAACACTCCTTAACCTTCAAATTAAACAAAACCCAGGGGACATTCCTCGACCGCAAAGCTTCGACCCTAAAACTGAGGTGTGTCCCCGTTCATTAAACTAACACACTAAACGCAGGGGACATTCCTCAACCGCAAAGCTGCGACCCTAAACCAGAGGTGTACCTTAACTATGACATTTTTCCAACCTGAATGCTGACATAATTGAGTTCCTTAAAAAAGGTGCTTCCGTTACTCTACTTTAATCATTACAGCATCACCCTGGGCAGCGCCGCTGCAGATAGCAGCAAGACCAATGCCGCCGCCCCGCCGGCGTAGTTCGTAAATCAGGGTCATCAGGATGCGCGCGCCGCTTGCGCCTATGGGGTGACCAAAGGCGATGGCACCACCGTTGACATTGACCAGTTCGGGGTTCCAGCCTGCAATTTTGCCGCTCACCAGCGCCACTGCAGCGAAAGCTTCGTTAACTTCCAGCAGATCCACTTTATCGATGGTCATACCCTTCTGGTGCAGCAACTTGTTAATGGACAGGCCGGGCACGGTGGCAATATATTTGGCTTCCTGCGAAACCGAGGCGTGCCCTAAAATGGTAGCCATTGGTTTTAAGCCCATTTCCCGTGCCTTTTCGTCCGACATCAGCACCATCGCGCCGGCGCCGTCGTTTACGCCTGGGGCGTTGCCGGCGGTGACTGTATTATTGGGGTCGAAAACCGGCGCCAATTTGCGCAGGGCTTCGATACTGGTGTCACGCCGAGGGCCTTCATCGGTATCGACAATAACCGGGTTACCTCTTTTTTGTGGTATGGTAACCGGTACAATTTCCTCTTTCAGTCTGCCTGCATCCATGGCATCCACGGCTAGCTGTTGGCTGCGCAGAGCCCACTGATCCTGCGCCTCCCGACTGATGTCGTATTCATTGGCCACCTCACCGCCGTGAATGGCCATGTGGCGGTCGTAGAAGGAACACCACAGCCCGTCGTTTACCATTAAGTCTGTAAACTTGGTGTCAAACATGCGCAAGCCCCAACGGGCACCTGGTACGAAGTAGGGGGCATTACTCATGCTTTCCATGCCGCCGGCAATCATAATGTCTGCATCACCGGCCCGGATTGCCTGGTCTGCCATGGTGGCGGCCCGCAGGCCCGAGGCGCATACCTTGTTGATGGTTTCCGAAGGTACTTCCCAGGGCAGGCCGGCCTCTCGGGTAGCCTGGCGGGATGGGATCTGTCCGCAGCCGCCTTGGAGCACCTGGCCGAAAATCACGTTTTCCACTATGGCGCCGTCGATCCCGGCGCGTTTAACTGCTTCAGCGATGACGATGCCGCCCAGCTTTACAGCCGGGAGGGATTTAAGCGCGCCGCCCAACCTGCCGAAGGGAGTTCTGGCCGCGCTGACAATAACTGTTTGACGCATTATTTCTACTCCTCTCGTTTAATTTGTTTAAAATTTACAATGAATTCAGTTTTTTTGCTTAATTATAAATATCACTTGCAAAGTTAATGCCAGGTTGGCGTAAGCACCGCCTAGCAGTACACACAGGATTTATAGACGTGTTAGACGGCTTAAAATAACCGACACTGTATTCATTGTAGACACTTGTAGTCAGGCATGTAAAAAGTAATGCTGCTGCCCGGCTTGATTCTGGGCAAAAAAATCTATCGGGCTTAATAACCCGATAGAAGGAAAATGCATCATAAAGTTCCACTAGCAGATAAGTTCCCTAGGTTGGCTATTCCAGAGTCATAATTACTGTGTCGTTATTAACCACATCGCCGGGATTAACTTTGATTTCCTGAACGGTGCCGTCAGAAGGGGCGTAGATTTTAACCATCATTTTCATTGCTTCAATAGTTGCCACTGGATCGTTTGCTTTTACCTGGTCGCCTGCTTTAACATCAATTGATACAAGTTTACCTACCATGGGTGATAATACGTTAGCCATTTTTTGTTCCTCCTCAAGTTCTTTTTTTATTTGCGTCCAAAATTAAATTTTACTTTAAATTAATTCTAAAATTCTAGGACAGTCAGCCTGTGCTTTTTATGCGTTACAGTAACCGTCAGGGTTAGTATGCCTAAAACTAAAAAAACGGATATAATACCTGTAAAGGCAACTACACTGGCTTGTCCAATCTACCAATCGTCCACCCCCTAAAAAGGGTTACTATTTGGCGCGCGGTCCGGTGGTCGAATAAATTGCCCTCCCTTCAAGCCTCCTGTATTCAGTCTGCCCGGACCTTAATCTATGTATGGTTAATTGAAATTATTACATAATTTAAAATTAACGTCAATTGTCAAATCTGAGATTATGTTTATTGTATACAAAAATTATGCTTGGTCACCGGGTTAAAAGCCCTTTCTGGTTGCGATTGCGGATAAATTGTGCTAAAATTAAACGTCAATTACACCTGTTAAGAAGGAATAGGGACACCCTTGCAAATGTCTTAACGTGCGAATGTCCCTAAAAAATGGCTATTACCGGGATTACCGGTTAAAATGAAAAACGGAATTCTATTATTTAGGCAGGAAACATTTGCATGATTACAGAATAACACTGGTAGTATTGTGTTAAAATATTTTTTTAGTGGTTGTAGTAAGGATTAGAATGATTTAAGAGTATCCTTATTAAAAACATTACATATGATTACTCACAAGGGGGAGCATGATGAAGGCTACCGCGGAAAAACTGGAAAACAATGAAGTACTACTTGATGTAGAGGTTGATGCCAGCCAATTGGATCAGGCGATGGAGCAGGCTTACCGCAAATTGGTTAAGACTGTGAACGTACCGGGATTCCGCAAGGGTAAAGTCCCGCGGATGGTATTTGAAAATTTCGTGGGTAAAGCGGCCCTGTATAACGAAGCTGTAGAGATTGTTGTTCCGGAAGCATACATGCAGGCCGTTCAGGAAACCAAAGTGGAACCGGTGGCCCAGCCTAAAGTTGAACTGGTGCAGGTGGAGGAAGGTAAACCGGTAAAGTTTAAGGCTACCATTAAGGTCAAGCCAGAAGTAACTCTGGGGCAGTATGCAGGGTTACAGGTAAGCAAGCCGGTTCTGGAAGTAGCCGACCAGGATGTAGAAAATGAATTGAAAAAGCTGCAGGATAGACATGCTCAGTTGGTGAACCTGGAAGAAGGCTCAGTGGAGCAGGGCGACATTGCCATTATAGATTTCGTCGGTCGTAAAGACGATGTGGAATTTGAGGGCGGCAAAGGGGACGATTACTCCCTGGAAATTGGCTCCGGTACCTTCGTGCCCGGTTTTGAAGACCAGTTGGTGGGGGCGAAAATAGGCGGGAGCACCGAGATAACCGTTACCTTTCCCGAAGAATACCCCAATGAAGATCTTAAGGGCCAGGAAGTAGTATTTTCCGTAACCGTAAAAAGCGTCAAGCGCAAGGAGATTTCCGCTCTGGATGACGAGTTTGCTAAAGACGTCAGCGAGTTTGATACAATCGAAGAGCTAAAGGCCGATATCCTAAACAAGCTAAAGGAAGAAGCTGAGCAGAAGGCCAAACACCAGGTCAATAACGAAGCGGTTAAAAAGGCAGTAGAAAACGCCGAGGTAGATATCCCCGAGGAGATGGTCGACCTGCGGCTGTTGGAAATGATGGACAACATGGAAAATAGGCTGCAGGCCCAAGGACTGGACATGGAAAAATACCTTAAGTACACCAACTCGACTGTGGATGACCTTAAAAACAGCCTGCGGGATGACGCGGCCAGGGGGGTCAAGACCACTCTGGTGCTGGAAACTATCGCTAAAGATGAAGACATTGTCGTTGGTGACGAGGACCTGGATCAGGAAATTGCCAGGATGGCCGGACATTACCAGCAGGAACCCGAGGTTTTGCGTAAAATACTAGAAGGACAGAACCAACTCGATTTTATTCGGGAAAGCCTGATGCAGCAAAAAACCATTGAGTTTATTGCTGAGAAGGCTGAATTGGTGGAAGGCACTAATCAAGAAGACACGAAACAAGCGGACGGGGAATAATTTGTTTGGATGGGGTTATCTTCGCACAGCCTGTAAGACCCCGCCCTCAAAGTAAAGGATACACCTGCTGAAGTTTCGGTATTTCTCTGGGGCCAGGAATGTCCCAACTAATGGGGATTAACAGGCTGTAAGCTCGAAATAAGTGCGACTAAGGTTCAGGTGGGGATAAACACCCACCTGAATCAGTCTTCTTTATTTTTGCCCCTGATAGTGGTATAGTTGTATTAGATGAAGTATAATCTTTTTTAAGGAGGGGATAACCATGTCCTACCTTGTTCCTATAGTGGTTGAGCAGACTAGTCGGGGTGAAAGGTCTTACGATATTTATTCTCGGCTTCTAAAAGACCGGATTATTTTTATCGGCGGCCAGGTTGAAGATCACATGGCCAACCTGGTTATTGCCCAATTATTGTTCCTAGAGGCAGATGACCCGGAAAAAGACATCAATATTTATATTAATTCGCCCGGCGGAGTGATTACAGCCGGGATGGCCATATACGACACCATGCAATATGTCAGGGCCGACGTTTCCACCATCTGCTTGGGGCAGGCGGCCAGTATGGGCGCTTTTCTTCTGGCGGCGGGCACTCCCGGCAAACGTTACGCCCTTCCGTACGCCCGGATAATGGTACACCAACCGGCCGGCGGTTTTCAGGGCCAGGCCACTGACATAGACATCCAGGCCAGGGAAATACTGCGGATGCGGGAAACTATGAACACGTTAATGGCCAAACACACGGGGCAACCCGTGGATAAAATTGCCCGGGATACAGAACGCGACTTCTTTATGTCGGCCAATGAGGCCAAGGAGTACGGGCTTATTGACAAGGTATTTGTGAGGTCCCAGCCAAGCTAAGAGGTCCCTAATGAAAATGTCCCCAACTGATGAGGTGAATTATGTTTAATGAAAAGGGTCAACTGAAATGCTCCTTCTGTGGCAAGCTGCAGGATCAGGTAAAAAAACTTGTGGCCGGACCGGGCGTATATATCTGCGACGAATGTATCGAACTATGCAATGAAATTATTGAAGAAGAACTGAACGAAGACATCGGCCTTGATCTGGGAGATGTTCCCAAGCCCAAGGAAATCAAGGACATTCTGGATCAGTACGTGATCGGGCAGGAAAACGCCAAAAAAGCCCTGGCGGTAGCTGTATACAACCACTATAAGCGCATTAACCTGGGCGGTAAGATTGACGATGTAGAATTGCAAAAAAGCAATATCGTTATGCTTGGGCCCACCGGCAGCGGTAAAACACTGTTGGCCCAGACACTGGCCAGACTGCTTAATGTGCCATTTGCCATTGCCGACGCAACTTCTCTAACCGAGGCCGGTTACGTTGGCGAAGATGTGGAAAACATATTACTGAAGCTAATCCAGGCTGCCGATTACGACGTTGAAAAGGCTGAAAAAGGCATCATTTACATTGACGAAATTGACAAGATTGCCCGCAAGTCGGAAAATCCGTCCATAACTCGCGATGTTTCCGGCGAGGGTGTTCAACAAGCTCTATTAAAAATTCTAGAAGGTACCGTAGCCAGCGTGCCGCCTCAGGGGGGCCGTAAACACCCGCACCAGGAATTTATCCAGCTGGATACCACCAACATCCTATTCATCTGCGGTGGTGCTTTTGATGGCATTGATAAAATCATCCAAAACCGCATTGGTCAAAAAGTTATGGGATTTGGCGCCGATATAAAACCCAAACAAGAGCAGAAAATTGGTGAAATTCTAATCCAAATACTGCCGGAAGACCTGCTGAGATACGGGTTAATTCCCGAGTTCGTAGGCCGTCTGCCCATTATTGTTACTCTAGAGGCTTTAAATGAGGACGCCTTGGTGCGCATCCTTACCGAGCCGCGTAATGCTCTGGTCAAACAATACGAGAAACTGTTCGACCTGGACGGTGTAAACCTGGAATTCCAGGCCGACGGCTTAAAGACCATTGCTCAGGAAGCACTGCGCCGTAAAACCGGTGCCCGGGGTCTGCGTTCCATTCTGGAGGATATTATGCTGGAGATTATGTACGACATTCCCTCCCGGGATGACATCTCCAAGTGTGTAATCACCAGGGACACTATCTTGAAGAAAGAAAAGCCAATGCTGGTGTCCATAGAGCGGAAGAAGAAAAAAGAGGAATCAGCTTAAAGCTCAAAAGCAAAAAGTAAAAAATAAAAGCCATACCTTAGCGGGTGTGGCTTTTCCACGTGCAATTTTTATCGGCAACTGCTTTTGTGCAATTTCTGCCGGTACATGTTGTCGTCCGCCCTTTTAAACAGATCTTCCATTTCAATGGCAGACTTTGCTGTGGCCCAGCCAAGGGATATACTGAGGGGAAGTGCGGGGAATGCGCGGCTGTATTCTTCTAAATTGTTGCGGATGCGCCCGGCCACTTTTTCAGCTGTGGTGGTGTCTGTACCCGGTAAAATGACCACGAATTCGTCGCCGCCCATCCGAGCCGCCACATCCTCGGCACGAATAGAGTTATTGATGGTTGAAGCAGCTGTAATTAGCAGTTCGTCGCCTTGTTTGTGGCCCATGGTGTCGTTAACCTTTTTTAGACCGTCTACATCCCCGCAGATAATGGATACCGGGTAGTGACGTCCTTTACCCAGACGATGCATTTCTTCCTCGAAATAGGCCCGGTTGTATAGGCCGGTCAGGGCGTCGTGCATGCTCAGATAACGCAGGCGATCCTCGGTGCGGATACGCTCAGTGATGTCCCTGGCAGTGCCCCGAAAACCGGTGATGTTGCCGTTAGTATCCCGGATAGGGGAGGCCGATACCTCCAACACCCTCTTTTCACCGTCAGGCCTAATGATAGCCCATGAAAAGCCCCGTTCCGGCACATTTGAGGTGACCACCTTGTTATAGGCTTCATATATTTTGCCGGCATTTTCCTTATCAGTCATGTAACGATAGTTCCTACCGATTAATTCATCACGGGTGAATCCAAATACCCGGGATACGGAATCGTTGACAAAAGTGAAATTGCCGTGCAGGTCTACCTCGTAAAAGACGTCTTCAATGTCTTCCAGAAGTTGCCGGTACTTTTCTTGTGACTCTCGCAGGGCGCGTTCCACCGACTTGCGTTCGGTGATATCGATCATGGAACCAACACTTTGGCCGGTACCTGGGAGCATACCAATAGTGTAAAAAATATCCTTAGTGTTGCCACTGGCGTCAATAAGCCTAAAGTCATAGTGGTTTGGCGCCTGGCCACGTTTTGTTCTTCTTTGTTTGTGGTAGCGGCTCATCAACTCCAGGTCTGCGGGGTGTACAAATTCGGTCCATTTACGTTTACCCAAGATGTCTTCACGGCGGTAACCGGTCATGTTTTCCAGTTCGCGGTTAGCCATGGTGATGGTCTTATCCTCGTCCACAACCAGCATGGCGGTGCCGGTGTGTTCAAAGGTGGCCCGGTACATGGCCTCAATTTTTTTTCGCAGGGCCAGTTCCCGTTCCAGCTGCCTACTGGTGTTGATATTAAGCGACTCAAACTCTCGCAGTTTGGTGACGTCCTGCATTATAACGATACTGCCGATGACTTTGCCCCGGTCTTGGAAGGGTGACGCAGAAACCTGCATATGACGTGTTTGACCGTTGCTGTTCAGGATGGTTCTTTCAAACTTGCTTGAATGATTATCTATCGCACTTGAATCCTTTAAGGGGCACTGGGCAAGACAATTCCCGTCAGGATCACTAAACACCTCATAACATTTTTTACCCAGCGCTTGACGGGCGCCTAAACCGTAATATTGTTTGATGGCCTTATTTACATATAAAAGGTTTTTTTCACGATCGCTGACGTAAATTATTTCATTTAGGCAGTCTAGGATAGTGCCGGCCAATTCCAATTGGTACATAACGAAAGCCCCCAGCTAAGAGATATTAAAGAATTGGCCAGCAAGGAAGGTTTTTCCTGCTTTTTAGGGGTCAGGCCTTGCAAATTTGCAAAAATAATTTTGCAAATTTGCAAGGCCTGACCCCCCGTTTTATTCTGTGGTGACCCATTTTGCTATGATGGCCCAGACATCGTCTTTGCCCTGACCGGTGGTGGATGAAAACAACACCGGCGGTTCATCTTGGGACATTTCCAGTTCGGTTTTAATTACTTTAAGGTTTTGCATGGCCCGGCTGCGGCTTAGCTTATCGGCCTTGGTGGCCACCACAGCCGCAGGGACACCGTAATGCCTCAGCCAACCCAGCATTTGTTTATCGTCGGCGGTGGGCTTGTGCCGGATATCCACCAGCATTATTAACCCGCGCAGTTGGCTGCGCCCGGTTAAATATTTTTCGACCATTTGGCCCCATTGTTCCCGCACCTGCAGCGGTACCTTGGCAAACCCATAGCCGGGCAGATCCACCAGATGAAAAAAATCGTTCACCTGAAAATAGTTAATAAGTCGAGTGCGTCCGGGGGTATTGCTGGTGCGAGCCAGTTTTCTGCGGCCCACCAGAGCGTTAAACAGGCTGGACTTACCCACATTAGAACGACCGGCCAGGGCCACCTCTGGGTGGTCCCCGGCCGGGCAGTTATGCAATCCGGTAGCACTGGTGACAAACTCAACTGTAGTTATTTTCATTGGGCAGTTCAGCGCCTCCCTCGGTTTCTACGACGGGTCCGTAGGTCACCTCGGGTGAAACCTCCGGCGGCGGTTCTATTTCCGCTTTCCGGGGCGCCATTTTGGTTTCCCGCAGGGCGACATTGAGCACTTCGTCCATATGGTCAACCAACACTAGCTCCAGCTGTTTTTTCACATTGGTCGGTATTTCTTCGGTGTCCTTGCGGTTATCCATGGGCAGAATAATAGTCTTGATGCCGGCCCGGTGTGCCGCCAACACTTTTTCTTTTAAACCGCCGATGGGTAGTACCCGGCCCCGGAGGGTGATTTCACCGGTCATGGCCACATCGTGACGAACCTTACGGTTGGTCAGGGCTGACGCCAGGGCTGTTGCCATGGTGATGCCTGCCGACGGGCCGTCCTTGGGTATGGCACCTTCCGGCACATGAATGTGCAGGTCGTATTTTTCAAATACACTTTCATTGATGCCCAGTTCAGCGGCGCGACTGCGCACGTAACTGTAACTGGCCTGGGCGGATTCCTTCATTACGTCGCCCAGCTTGCCGGTCAGGGTAAGTTTACCCTTCCCTTTGTAAATGGTAACTTCCACCTGCAGCGTATCTCCGCCTACCTCGGTCCAGGCCAGTCCGGTGGTAATACCGATTTGGTCTTCCTGCTCGGCGGTGCCGTAACGGAACCTGGGTTTACCTAAGAACTGTTCTAGTTTTTGTACGTTAACCCGCACCCGCTTGGTCTTGCCGGCCACTATTTGTTTGGCTGCTTTGCGGCATAGCGAGGCGATGTTGCGCTCCAGGTTACGCACGCCGCTTTCCCGGGTGTATTCCCGAACCACTCGCCGCACGGCTTTTTCGGAAATCTGAATCATCTTGTCATCCATGCCGTGTTCTTTAATTTGTTTGGGTACTAAGTGGCGCATGGCGATTTGTAATTTTTCTTCTTCGGTATAGCCCGGGATATAAATGATCTCCATGCGATCTTGCAGCGGCCTGGGGATATTGTGCTGCACATTGGCTGTGGTAATAAACATAACGTTGCTCAGGTCGTAAGGTGTTTCAATGTAGTGATCGCTAAAGGTGCTGTTTTGCTCGGGGTCCAAAACTTCCAGCAGTGCAGAAGAAGGGTCGCCCCGAAAGTCCATGCTCATTTTATCCACTTCATCCAGCAGGAAAACCGGGTTTTTGGAACCGGCAGTTTTCATGCCCTGCACAATCCGACCGGGCATTGCGCCCACGTAGGTACGCCGGTGACCGCGGATTTCAGCCTCATCCCGCACGCCGCCCAAGGATAGACGAACGAATTTGCGTTCCAGCGCCCGGGCGATGGAACGGCCCAGCGATGTTTTACCCACGCCGGGTGGTCCCACGAAGCAGATGATGGGACCTTTCATTTTTTTAGCCAGCTTGCGGATGGCCAAATACTCAAGGATGCGCTCCTTGACAATGTCCAGGCCATAATGATCTTCGTCCAGGACAATTTGGGCTTTATTAATATCCAACCGGTCGCGGGTGCCCTTGGTCCAGGGCAGTGCCAGCAGCCAGTCCAAGTAGTTGCGTACCACTGTGGCCTCGGCGGCCATAGGGGGCATTTTCTCCAAACGATCTAATTCTTTAAAAGCTTTTTCCTCTACCTCTTTGGGCAATTTGGCCTTCTCTATTTTATCCCTGAGTTCTTCGCCCTCGGCCATACGGTCGTCTTTGTCGCCCAGTTCACGCTGAATGGCTTTGATTTGCTCCCGCAGGTAGTATTCTTTTTGTGTCTTCTCCATCTGTTTGCGAACCCGGACATTAATCTTGCGTTCCAGTTCTACAATTTCCAGCTCCCTGGCCATGATGGAGCAGAGTTTTTCCAGGCGGGGCACGGTATCCACCGCCTCCAGGATAGCCTGCTTATCTTCAATGCGCAGGGTAAGATGGGAGGCCACGATATCGGCCAGCCGGCCCGGTTCCTCAATGTTTACCACTGCCACCACAGTTTCCGGCGGGATTTTTTTGCTAAGTTTAACGTATTGCTCGAACTGGGTGACCAGGTTGCGCATCAGCGCTTCTACCTGGGCATTTTTCCCCTCTATTTCGTCATATTGCTCTATGTTAACGGTAAAATAGGGGTCCTTGCTGGCGTAATCTTTAATCCTGGCCCTGGCTATACCTTCTACCAGCACCCGAATGGTGCCGCCAGGCAGTTTTAAAAGTTGCTTGACTTCAGCCACGGTGCCAACAGTGTATATGTCTTCTTCACCGGGGTCATCGGTTTGGGCATCTTTTTGGGTGGCCAGAAAAATAGCCCTTTCTTTAAGCATGGCTTCTTCGATGGCCTGCACTGATTTTTCTCTGCCTACGTCCAGGTGGATGACCATGTATGGAAAAACCAGTATCCCTCTTAAAGGTAAGAGGGGTAAAACCCGTTCATGTGTCGGAATCAAAGGGGCACCTCCCTTGGTGATTTTTGAGTGATATTTTTTATGTGCATGGACGGTTTCATTGTAACACACCTGCTAGGGCACTGCTATAGAAATAAGTGGCATGAGGGCGTGAAACCCGGCCTGAGCCGGGTTTGGGCAGGGATAATGGTGTATTGCTCCCATTTTCGACCTTGGTTAATAATCCATTACCTGGTGTTAGGCGTTGAACTAAAGGTCGCCTGGAACCGGTGCTCCCGCAGCGGGAAGAAAGTTTCCGGCAGTTGGTTCCCGCCGGCCGGCCAGAGCCAGTTTCTTCTCCTGGCCGGGTAGCAGTGAGCCCTTAATTACTTCTTCCAGGGTTTCTGTGGGCACTACTTCGATTGTCTTTAAATTACGGAATCGTTCCTGATAATTATCAGCGGGGATAAACACTTTGGTGGCCCCGGCATGAGCCGCTGCCTCCACTTTGGCCACTACGCCGCCGACGGGCATCACCAGTCCCCGGATGGACACCTCGCCGGTCATGGCCACGGTATTATCCACCAAGGCGCCTGAGACTGCCGAATAAACTGCGGTGGCTATGCCCACACCGGCGGAGGGACCGTCAACCGGTGCGCCACCGGGAAAGTTGATGTGCAGGTCGTAATCCCGATAATCCACGCCCATGGTGTATCGCAGCACGGTGAGTACGTTTTCCACTGAACCTCGGGCCATGCTCTTACGCCTGATGGTTCGGCCCCGGTTGCCCAGTTCCTCTTCGTCAACCACCCCGGTAATCACCAGCCGGCCCTGGCCCCGCGGGGCGGGAATGGCGCCAACTTCAATCTCTAGCAGTGCGCCGGTGTTGGGTCCGTATACCGCCAGCCCGTTGACCAGCCCCACCTGCGGTCGGGTCGGGATCCTTTTCTCGGGCCGGGGGACGTACTGGCCGCTGTTGACCACCCACTCCACGTCTGATTTCTTAATTTCCGTGCCTTCCTCGGTAATGACAATACCCGCCGCCAGTTGGATGATGTTTACTGCTTCCCGGCCGTTACGGGCATATTTTTGTACAGTTTCCAACGCATCGGATTCCAGGGGGAACTCAATTTTATTGGCTGCCTTGGCGGCGATGACGCCGATTTCATTTGGGTTAATTTGTCGAAAATAAATCTCCATGCAGCGGGATCGAATTGCCGGGGGGATTTCCTCCGGGGTTCGGGTGGTGGCACCCACCATGCGAAAGTCGGCGGGCAGGCCGTTTTGGAATATATCGTGGATGTGACCGGGGATGCTGGTATCTTCAGAACTGTAATAAGCGCTTTCCAGCAGCACCTTGCGGTCTTCCATTACCTTTAATAGTTTATTCATCTGGATGGGGTGCAGTTCGCCAATTTCATCAATAAACAGCATGCCGCCGTGCGCCTTGGTTACCGCCCCGGATTTGGGCTGTGGGATACCCGCCATACCCATGGGTCCCGCGCCCTGGTAGATGGGGTCGTGTACCGAACCAATCAGGGGATCGGCAATACCTCGTTCGTCAAAACGGGCGGTGGTAGCATCTACTTCAATGAATTTGGCATCTTCTTTAAATGGAGAAGCGGGGTTTTTTCTGGCTTCTTCCAGAATGAGCCTGGCTGCAGCCGTTTTACCCACCCCCGGAGGGCCGTAGATGATTACATGCTGCGGGTTGGGGCCGCACAGGGCAGCTCGCAGTGATTTTAACCCCTCAAACTGGCCGACGATGTCATCAAATGTTAAGGGCCTGGTTTTTTCCGCCAGCGGTTCGGTCAGGGAGATCTGCCGCAGGCGGCGCAGCTTTTCCAACTCCTTGTGAGATTCCCTTTCCACCGCTGTTTTGTTGCCCTGTTGAGCCTTCAACAAGTTCCAGAAGTACATGCCGATAATGACGGCAAAAAACACCTGGATAAAAGTAATGAAACTGCCCACACCGGAAAACTCCACGCATATGCCTCCTTATATACATTGGGGACATTCCGCAACCCCAAAGTTCTAACCTCAAATTTGAGGTGTGTCCCCTTACTATAATGACATTCCTCGGCCCCAAAGTTCTGACCCGAAATTTGAGGTGTGTCCCCATTCTGCATATTCAGCCTCAGTATTTGCAAAACAAGTTATATTTAGCAGTAGCTATATTCAGTATTATTATTGCTAACTTTTGCATAATTTATCCCGTTTTCGGAAATAAAAAACCGCCTTCAGATAGGGTTCCATACGGGTTTGGCATTACCACTTGTTGGTATATAATGTGGTAAGATACCATTTACATGGTAGTGTTCCAAATGAATTATAAAATTTTTTTGATGTTTGAAAGAAAAACTATGCCGGCGTCGTCTAAAGGGATAGAGGCGGCGAAAAGAGGTTATTTAATTGGTTGCGGACGAAATCCTGCTGAAAAGAGCACAGGACGGGGACAAGGCGGCCTACGGGGAACTAGTGCGTAGATACCAGGATAAAGTATATGGCCTGGCGGTGCGCATGCTGGACACCCCCGAGGATGCCCGGGATGCCGGCCAGGAAGCGTTTGTCAAGGCCTACCGGGCTTTGCCCGATTTTGATTTCCGCTCGGGGTTTGCCACTTGGCTGTATCGGATCGCTACCAATACCTGCCTGGACTTGTTGCGCAGGCGCAACCGGGAGCGCTGCCGCAGTGTCCCCATTGAAGCCGGGGCAAACGGGGCAGATAACCTGCGGGACAGCAGCCCCGGACCCGAGGAAACCTGGCTGGAACAGGAAAAAGTAAGGAGTTTGCGCCGGGCGGTGCGGGAACTGCCCGAAAATTACCGGTTGGTGTTGGTACTGCACCACTACCAGGGTTTGGGTTACAGACAGGTGGCGGAAGTCACCGGACTGTCGGAAAAAACCGTGGGTACCCGAATACACCGGGCCAAGAAAATGTTAAAGGAAAGACTTTTGGGAGGTGCAGGCGATGCGCTGTCGGACGGCAAGAAGAATGTTAGCCGCATATCAGAACGGCGAATGCCGGTCATCTGAAGCTGCGGCCCTGGAGAAACACTTGGCTGCCTGCTCCGGCTGTGCCGCTGAACTGGAAGAGTTGCGCGGCCTGGATCGCGTTTTGGATCTCTGGCAGGATGAGCCGGTACCTGTCGGGCTGTGGGAAGCTGTGATGAGCGAAGTGGATGGCATCTCCCATGCAAAAACACCACCCAAACACGCGGGTCGGGTGATGACCATTAAACCGGCCCTGCTCTTACGGGATTTGGCAGTGGCTGCCGCAGTATCCATGATTATATTCTGGGGCAGCGGCGCCTGGTTGGCCGGTGAACGTATGCTGGCCGCAGGTGAGAGTATTAACGGGGCGGTAGCGGTCTATACCAGGGTTACCGGTGCGGCGATGGCACGGGCCACCGGTACGGCCGGGGAATATACGCGCAAGATTTTATTAGAGGAGTGGGAACAAGATGAAATGTACAAATCACCAGGAAGTTGAAGCCCAGGCCCTGTGCGGTATCTGTAATGCGCCGGTCTGCGATGAATGCCTGGTGCGACTACGGGACAAAGAATATTGCCTATCCTGCCTGGAGACCCGGGTGGATACGCTGGATGGCGTGGTAAGCAGTGACAAGAGTACCATGCTGGCCTTCTTGTTTTCCCTGGTACCGGGTGCGGGGTACATGTATCTGGGGCTCATGAACCGGGGCTTGCAGGTGATGATTCTCTTTTTCGGCACTATTTTTGTGGCCGGGATGGCCCACCTGGATCCCATTTTAGCTTTGGTGCTGCCGGTTGTTTTTTTCTATAATGTTTTTGACACCCTGCAGTTGGTGGGGCGTATGCGTGAAGGCGTGCCGGTGGAAGATAAGCCCTTCATTGATTCGCTGGGGGATAACAACTGGACCAATCTGCTGGGTTACGTGCTGGTGGGCCTGGGTATCCTGGCGCTACTTAATAATTTCCTGCCTTATTACACATTTATGAGCCAGATATTCACACCACTGATGATTATCGCTCTGGGCGTGTTCATTTTGTATCGAAACCTGAAGAGGGGGAACGACGATGGCAGTAAAGGGAATCAATAAAGCAGGCCCGGTAACGTTTGCAGTCGGCCTAATCGGCGCCGGTCTGACGCTGCTGTTGTATAACCTGGGGGCGGTAACTACCCTGGGGTGGATGTGGAAACTGTGGCCGCTGCTATTAATCGGCATCGGGGTGGAATACTTTATCAAAAAAGCACTGCATAGGGAAGATGAAGTGCACTTTCATGTGCCCAGCATCATTTTGATTTTAATATTAATTTTAGTTGGTGGAACGGCGTACGCCACTACCAATGTAGGTCCCAATTTGGACAGGATTCTCGACGGGATGCCTTGGTATAATGAAGACAGAATGACATATGCGCGTAGCTGGGAATCAGAGGCCGTGCCGGTAAATGCAGGGGACCGTTTGATGGTGGAAAACAACCTGGGTCTAATCGAATTTTTGCCTGCTGAGGGCGGGGAACTGAGTGTGCGAGCAGTAATCCGGGCGCCGGAATCAGGCCCGGTCAGGAACCAGGCTGAGCAGGTGGAACCCGAAATTATACAGGAGGGCGGCCTGATTACCGTAAAGGTGCCGGACACCAGAAGCGGAGACGGGCCTTTTAACCGTGTGGTCACCGACTTATCGGTCTATGTGCCCACAGAATTGGCCATAGAAGTACTAAGCGGTACTGGCCGGGTGGTTGCCGGTGGTCTGGATAACGATTTGAAGCTGGATGGAAATACGGGAAGTGTTGAATTTAAAAATATGTCCGGCCGGGTTGAGGTGCGGAACAACACTGGCCGGATTGAGATTAAAAATCCCGGTGGCGACGTAAAAGCCCAGACCAATACCGGTAGCATTGAAATGACTTCAGACCGGGCCCTGGGTGCCAATTACGAGTTGACTAGTAACACTGGCCGGGTATATCTACAAATGCCCGGCGATTCTAACCTGAAGATTAATGCGGTTTCCCGCACCGGCAATGTCTCGGTAACCGGTCTGCCTCAGGCGGAGATGCGCCGGGACGGAGCCAGGGCGGAATACAACCACACCATGGGTGAAGGTAAGGGGGTAGCTGATCTTGAGGTAGGTACCGGCTCGGTACAGATAATTGTGCAGTAAATATAAAAAAGAGCCCGCAACCTTTTATCTTTAAAGTAACAGCGCAAGAGCAAGCTTTAAAAAAGCTTGCTCTTCGCTTTTTATGAAGTGGCGCATTTTGGTTTTTTTAACACGAGCACTAACTAAACAGCTTCTGCAGCCAGTTTTTATCCCGTTCCTCCGGGGGAATGTACTGCACGGTTTCCGCCGCCTGGCGGGCGTAATCATTGTTTACGGTGCTGCTAAATTTCACCGGTGCGGGAAGTTGACCGGATACCTCCATGGCCTGCACGAGGGCGCCGAATGTTTTTTCGTCCAATCCTGGAAGGGGTTGCCACATGCCCATGGCTACGTACTGCTCAAGCAATGAATCAGTTTGTTGGCGTTCATTTTTGCTTAAAAATTTATGGGCTGCCTTAAGGCCCAATTCGGGTTCTCTAGCCATGTATAATTGCGCTTTATACAGACCGTTTACAAAGATTTGCACCGCCTGCGGTTGTTTGTTTATTGTTTCCCGGGATACGGCACATAGCACGGCAGGGAACGCATCCTCCCTGTCGCCCACGGGAGTCGCAATGAATCCTGTACCGTCTTGCTCGGCGGTCAAGGCCTGGATGCCAGCCAGTTGAATATAATCAGCAGTGCCAGACTTAAATGCTCCCAGTCGCAGATCCTGGGGAATGCGGTGATAGATCCCGGTATCACGGAAAGGGGTTAGCCCATTGTCCCGTAGTTTTTTATCCAGGGCCAAACCTGGCCCGGTTTCCGGTGGGAAACTGATAACTCTCTTTTCTTTTAGGTTGTTCCAGGAGAAATCCTCTTTTTCCTTAGCTAAAAGAAAAGTTCCGTCGTGACCGGCCACTGTGGTTACAATAACCGGTGCCGCAGGCCGGACGGCTTTGTGGAACAGGAACGCTACGGGGTCGGTAAAAACCACGTCGGCATTGGGAATACCTTCGTCATTGCTGCCGGCGCGGGTTCCTTGGGCCAGCCGCACCCGGATACCCTGGCCCTCGAAATAACCTTGCTGTAGTGCCACGTATAGTGGCAGGTGCAGAAGGGACGGCTCATCTTCTACGACGGTAAGAGTGATGATTGGTTCTTTTTCTTTCAACAATACCTTACTTACCAATAGTGATATGCCCAGAAGAAAACCTATAACAATAACCAGCGTTAAAATAAGCGTGCGTTTACGCACCACAGTCACCTCCGGCGGGGTTAATATCTATTTAAAAATATGGCCATTCAGTATTTTTAATGCCTAAAAAAACCAAAAGTACATAAATTTAAATATTTAGCATATAATTAGTAAAATGATTTCTCGGAGGTGGACCAATGTTCAGGAGGATAACCTTGGTGAGCTGGTCCCGGCGGGGTGGACAGGCAAACCTATTGAAGCCGGGTGCGATAATTGGGGGTCTACTCTGGGCGCTTACCAGTACGGTGTTTATTTGCTCCGCCTTGGTGTTGTGGGCAATTATGACTGCGGGACAGGTTTACCATTTTGGTGCCTTGTTGACTGCAGGTACTATGCTGGGTGCTTTGCTGGGGGGCGTGGTGAGCGGACGAACGGCCGGTAATATGGGTTGGTTGCACGGTGTGGTAGTGGGCCTTTTGTACGGGCTGGTAATGCTTTCTTTTTTGGCCGCCTGGAACGGTACTTTTGCCGCTCTGCCTGGATTGGCCGGTCGCGGACTGGCGCTGGTAGTCATGGGGGTACTGGGTGGCGTGGCCGGTGTGAACATGTCTGCTTATGGCCGGCGCAGGGACAACTTCAGGCCCGGCCTGCGTTGAAACTGAGCTGTGGAATAAAAGATTTAAACAATAACAAGCAATAAATTTGCCGCCCCGGGGCGGCTTTTCAATACGGTATTATGTCATTATTATGCCATTATTATGTCATTCTGAACGAAGTGAAGAATCTTAAGATCCTTCGCTAGTGCTCAGGATGACAGACCCCAAAGTCTATTTTCTATACTATCTATGGTCTTTTTTTTCCGGCACACTGAAAAATTCTTTTTTTTCGGAATCCCGCACATCTTCAAGGCTTGGTAGCGGCAAATTTTCTTCCGTGCTGGGGCGGGGAAAGTTAAACCGCTCCAACGGGGGATTATATTTTTGTTGATTTAAGTCTTTATCACCGGTCAAAGCTGAATTCATCTCCTTATTTGAATTTAGTTTTTAAATACAGCTGGCCTAATCTTAATACTGTCCCGTAAAAGGGTAAAAAAAACTTGTTACCATTCAGGTATTTAAAATTAGTTTTGCGCTTTTTTCATTCCGACTCCTGAATTCTGGCGCCTGACTCCTTTAGTTATTACAAAAACTTAATTAGTTGACAGTACACGCAAAAAAAATTAAAATTATTGGTAATCAAAAATCTGACTGTGATGGGGAGTACGTCCGTTCCAGGCAAACCAAGAGAGGGAAAACCCGCAGGCTGCAAGGTTTCCCGTTTGCTTCGGCCGTTGTCACCCCGGAGTCGCCGGCCTGAAGGGTTAATGCCTGTTAGGGCCTGCCGGGATCAGCCCGTTACAGCTGCAAGAGTGCCGGAGTGTGTTGTGAGGACATAAACCTGGTTAGTGTAGTTTGTTTTTGTCCTGCCCCCGGAATTAAGGTGGTACCGCGAAAAAACCCTTTTCGTCCTTTTAGTGCGAAAGGGGTTTATTATTTTACCTATGGACTTGGATAGCGTAAACAATATGGAGGGGATGAAGATGACCGAAAAGTTTGATATGCCGACAACCTACGACCCTCAAACTGTGGAGGATCGCTGGTATAAACACTGGGAAGAAAACAAATTTTTTCGCTCCGTGGTGGACCCGGAAAAAGAGCCTTTCACCATCGTGATGCCGCCGCCCAATGTAACCGGGCAGCTGCATATGGGCCACGCTTTGGATAATACCCTGCAGGACATCCTGACCCGCTGGAGGCGGATGCAGGGTTACAACGCCCTGTGGCTGCCCGGCACCGATCATGCCGGTATCGCCACTCAGGCCAAGGTGGAAGAACAACTGCGTAAGGATGGTACCAATAAACATGACCTGGGCCGGGAAAAGTTTCTGGAGCGGGTTTGGGAATGGAAGGAACAGTTCGGTGGGCGGATTACCCACCAATTGCGGCGGATAGGCGCATCCTGCGACTGGGATCGGGAGCGGTTCACCATGGACGAGGGCTGCTCGGAAGCCGTGCTGGAAGTATTCATCCGCTTGTATGAGCAGGGCCTGATCTATCGTGATTATTACATCACCAACTGGTGTCCCCACTGCCAGACCACTATTAGTGACATTGAAGTGGAGCACCAGGAAAAACCGGGCCAGTTATACTACATCAAGTACCCGGTCAAAGGATCCGAAGGGGAATTTATCCCCGTGGCCACCACCAGGCCCGAAACCATGCTGGGGGACATTGCCGTCGCGGTGCATCCTGAGGATGACCGGTATCGGCACCTGGTGGGTAAGATGGTAGTTCTGCCTTTGGTGGAGCGGGAAATCCCTGTCATTGCCGACGAGTACGTCGATCCGGCATATGGAACCGGGGCGGTAAAAATTACCCCGGCCCACGACCCCAACGATTTCGAGGTGGGGCGGCGCCACAAATTGCCATCGGTACAAGTTATCGACCGGGAAGCTAAAATGACTGCCGAGGCCGGGGCCAAGTACAAGGGCCTGGATCGCTGGGATTGTCGTAAGCGGGTAGTCAAAGAACTGCAATCACGCGGGCTGTTGTACCAAATTGACGACCTTTCACATGCTGTGGGGCACTGTTACCGCTGCACCTCGGTGATTGAGCCCATGCTTTCCAAGCAGTGGTTTGTGCGCATGAAACCCCTGGCCGAACCCGCCATCGCTGCTGCTAAAGAAGGCCGGGTGCAGTTTGTGCCCGAGCGGTTCACCAAGGTTTATTTGAACTGGATGGAGAACATCCGCGACTGGTGCATCAGCCGCCAGTTATGGTGGGGGCATCGGATACCGGTTTATTACTGCCAGGATTGCGATGAAATTATGGCCAGCAAAACCCGGCCTGCCAAGTGCAAGTGCGGGTCAACCAAACTGGATCAAGATCCTGATGTGCTGGACACCTGGTTCAGCTCCGGGCTGTGGCCCTTTTCTACCCTGGGCTGGCCAGAAAAAACCGTCGACCTGGCTTATTATTACCCCACTTCGGTGCTGGTGACTGGACGGGACATCATCTTCTTCTGGGTGGCCCGGATGATCTTCAGCGGTATTGCCTTTATGGATCAGGCACCTTTCCGACAGGTGTTCATCCATGGGCTGGTGATGGATGCTCTGGGGCGCAAGATGAGTAAGTCTTTGGGTAACGGAGTGGATCCCATTGACGTAATCGAAAGCCACGGGGCAGACAGCCTACGGTTCATGCTGGTGACGGGCAACACCCCGGGCAATGATCTGCGGTTCCACTTCGAGCGGCTGGACGGGGCACGCAATTTCGCTAATAAAATCTGGAATGCCTCTCGTTTCGCCCTGATGAATTTGCAGGACTATGAACCCGAGGAAAATCCAAGCCGGGAGCAGTTTACTCTGGCCGACCGCTGGATTTTGAATAGGTTGGAGCGGGCTTCCCGCCAGTGTACCGAACTGCTGGAGCATTACGAACTGGGTGAGGCCGCCCGGGTGCTTTATGAGTTCACCTGGGATGAATTGTGCGACTGGTATATCGAACTGGTTAAACCGCGGTTGTATGGGAAAACAGACCCGGCCGACCGGGAGACCGCCCAGTATGTGCTGACCACGGTACTGCGGGGCGCGCTGGAACTGTTGCATCCGATTATGCCCTTTATCACCGAGGAAATCTGGCAGCGCCTGCCGCACCGCGGGCGTACTATCATGCAGGCGCGGTGGCCCAGACCGCGGGATGAAAACATGGATCCGCAGGCTGAAGAGCAGATGGAACTGCTGATGGGAGTCATTCGGGGTATTAGGCAAATCCGCAGCGAAATGAATGTCCCACCGGGTAAAAAGGCCGAGGCCATTATTGTTGCCGCGGTGCCGCAAGTTTTGGAGACGTTGAATGCCAATATTGCTTATATTGAAAGCTTGGCCAACTGCCGGGCCGAGGTAACGGCCGAGTTGGCCGAAGAGCCCGAGCAGGCGGCTACAGCCGTAACCAGGGATGTCCAAATATTTGTGCCCCTACGGGGATTGATTGACGTAGACAAGGAACTGGCCAGGCTGAATAAGGAATTGAAAAACCTGGCCAAGGATCTGGAACGGGTTCGGGGCAAACTAAATAACAAAGGTTTCATGGATAAAGCACCTGCCGAGGTAATTGAAAAAGAGCGTGGCAAAGAGGCTGAAATGGCATCCAAAACGGACGCCATAAAAGAGCGGCTTACAGTGCTGCAGGGTAGCTAAGGTCTAGTTTAGTCCTTTCAGAAGTTGGGGACATTCAATTGGGGACATTCCTCCACGGAGGTGTGTCCCCTTTCCTCTACCCTCAACATACACCCAGAAAATACTTTTTTAATGTTGGTTTTAGATGTAAAAAAGCTTAACTTAACTAAGAAACTGGTCGATATAAAAAATATATGCCTTTTTTGCCGGTGAACGCAAAAACGAACATAGCAAGGAGAGTACCCCAAAAGTCAATATGGCAAACAGCCGGGAATGTCATACTGAGCGTAGCGAAGAATCTAATTATTTAAGTGGCTTATGAGATTCTTCATTGTACTACGTTTTGTTAAGAATGACGCGTACCCAGACTTTTTCGTGCTCTTTTAAAAACGGGGGGATGTTTTGTGGCCAGAAACTGCTGGGATTACATGGATTGTCCTGAGGAATCGAGAGAACTTTGTCCCGCTTTCATAGAACAGAAAGGTACCGAGTGCTGGTTGATCGAGGGAACCCGCTGCCGGGGAGAGGTACAGGGGTCTGTGGTGGCTAAACTGGAACACTGTCGGGAATGTCAGGTTTACGGTTATTTTAACCGGGCCAAGTTTGGTTTGCAGAAAAAATTACTGATTGCGCTATTATTAATTACCCTTATACCCATGGCCGCCCTTAGTGGCTTCGCGGTATTACAATTCCGCAGCGCTGCCCTGGTACAGGCCGAGGAAAACATGACTTTTATATCCCAGCAGTTGGCCCGTGAATTAAATCGTACCCTGACCGAAAATGCATATATGGGCGAGAAGGTTCAGCTGGTAAGTGCCAAAGGTTTGGTCAAAGAGATTAACGAAAAATATTTCCTGGATAATGGAATGGATGGTTATGCATTCATCATTGACGGTAAAGGCAAGGCACTGGTTCATCCCACCGAGGATGGCAAGGACTTAAGTAATCTAGAATTTATTCAGGAGATGCTGGCCAACAAAAAAGGAACGCTGGATTACCAGTGGGAAGGCCGTCAAATGTTCTTGAATTACCAGACCATGCAAAATGGCTGGATACTGGCCATGGGCAGTTATTATTCCGATTTTCTCAAGCCGGTCAGCGCCGTGCAAAACGGCTCCCTGGTGCTGGGGCTTGTCTTTATTGGTCTGGTGATTGTGGTGTCCGTAATAATGACCCGTAAAATTGCCGGGCCTCTAAAGCGCCTGGCCGGGGATGCCTCCCGGATTTCGGCCGGTGACCTTACCGGAGAGATTGCCCGGATAAAAAGTAGCGATGAAGTGGGGCTTTTAGCCAACGCTTTTAATGAAATGGCTGCCAGTCTCAGTGATTTGGTGATGCATCTGGTGAAGAAAGCAGAGCAGATTGCGGATTATTCCGGCCGTTTGAACGCCGGTGCCCAGCAGTGTGCCGCCGACGCCAGTGAAACTTCAGGTACTATTGGCGAAATAAGCTCTGCGGTTACCGATATCAATGAAAATACCCGGGCCGTCACCAAAATGGCCGAAACAACCACTGCTAAAGCGCGGGAAGGGCGGCAGGGATTAAAACAAATTGGCTTGCAGATGCAAAATATCACTGGCGCCACAGGTAAAGTAAACCAGGCAATTACCAACCTGAACAATAAGTCAACTGAAATTGCCCGTACCGTGGGGATTATCACGGGTATAGCCGAACAGACTAATTTATTGGCGTTAAATGCTGCCATTGAAGCAGCCCGGGCCGGGGAGCAGGGCCGGGGATTTGCGGTGGTGGCTGATGAGGTGCGCCAACTGGCCGAGCAGTCGGCCCGCGCCGCCAAGGAGATCGAACAGTTAATCCAGGCTAACCGCGAAGAAACGCAACAGGCGGTCGCCAGCATGGAGCAAAGCGCCAGGGAAGTGGAAACGGGAACAGAAACCATCCGGGTTATCAGCGCTTCCATGCAGGAAATTATCGACGGCGTGCAAGGTTTAAGCGAAAGGCTTGGCCAGGTGGCCGTTACCATCGAGCAAGTCGGCACTGGAGTGCGGAACATGGCTTCCCGGGCAGAGGAACAAACCGCCATTATGGAAGAAGTATCTTCCTCGGTAGAGGTGCTTAATAACATGTCCGACGAACTAACTAAGCTATCCCATCGATTTAAAGTTAAATAAAGTTAAAAAGGCCGGCTGTTCAAGTTTGGGACGTTGTTTGGACAAAAAAAATCTACGCCCTGCAAAGTGTATTATGGGGTAGATTTTCTTGTTTCAACATAGACAACCTTTATGTGGCTATATACAGTTTTTATCACGATGCCCGCACCTGTTAATTTATTTTCTCAGGCAGGGTTATTTTATATTGTTCTTTTTACTAAATTTCTTTTCATTGGCTGGCAGGCTTGGTTCTGTAGATTCTTGACGGGCAGCGCAACTACCGCACGAACCCGAGCACCCGCCGCTTTTTAACAAAGGAGTGAAGCAACGCGGGCAGCGCAGGTCGTTTTGCGGTTCAAAACTGTAGCCGCATTGGCAGCATTTAAAAAGAGTTGTGTGGTTTGCCATGAACGGCACCTTCCTTTATGGAACTTTTTCATCCGGCCCGGGCCACGCGGCGGGTAAATACGGTGGCTATTAAAACTGCCACTAGGCTTGCGACAGCTAGGGAAACCGCTGCTATATCACCGCGCTGGGCGGTTAGGTCCAGCAGTCGGGCCAATAGCCCGCCTACCGTAAAAGCGATCACCCAGGTGGCACCCCACATAATGGTAGCTTCACGACGCCCGCGTTCTTTGAATATAACTAAAATGGAGGCGATGCAGGGCACAAACAAAGTTATGGTCACCAGCGCCACCAACGTGGCGGCCGGTGTCAAATCCATACTATATAGCCCGGCGGCGCCGAAATCGCGGCGTACAATGCCCATGATAAAGGCAGTGGCTGTTTCTGACGGCAGACCCAGCCAGCCCACGGTCAGCGGTGACATGGCCCGCTGTAGAAACGGCAAAGTGCCGGTAACCTGTAGGGTGCTGATAATTAATGCCCCCAGGGCGAAGAGCGGTGTCGCTTCCTTGATAAACATCCAAGTTCTGGTGAATGTCTTTTTCACCACGTTTTCGGCCCGGGGCAGACGCAGGGGAGGCAGGTCAATGAGCAATTGGGCCGAATGGCCTGGTAAAAGTCTATTCAGCACCGTGCCAACTATAACCAGTACGGTTAAGATTACCAGAGCATAAAGTAGTACGAACGGTAGCCCAATCCCGGCCAGCAGGCCGGCAATTACACCCAACTGGGCTGAACAGGGGATGGCCAATCCCAATAGGAAAATGGCAATGCGCCTTTCCCGTTCCGAGCTTAACAAACGCGTGGTGATGCTGGCCATGGTAACGCAGCCGAAGCCAAGGATTAGGGGTATGATAGCCCGGCCGTTCAGTCCCAGGTTGGTAAGTGCCCTATCTGTCAGGGTGGCAATGCGGGGTAAGTAACCAGAATCCTCAAACAGAGAAAGGAAGAAGTAAAAACCTGCCACCAGAGGCATTAGAAGCCCTAACACGTAGGTCACGGTCATGGTTAAAACCCCGAATTCGCCAATTAAAATAGTCCCCGGAATACCGGTCTCCGGAGCAGCCCGCCCCACCAAGCCCCGCACAAAGGGTTCGTATTGGCCCAGCATTACGGTCTCTTCGGTGAAGCCCACTACTGTCCCGGCTACAAATACACCTACCGTTTGATACATTAACCACAGGGCACCGAGCAAGATGGGTATCCCGGTCAGGGGCATAATCATCCACCGCCCCAACTTAGCGCCCCAACCGGTACTGCCGCTGGTTGTCCTGGTCACCCGTTCAACAATATTATTGACTTGCTCCCGGCGCGCCAGGTAAATAACCTCCCGTTCTGCGCCAGGTTCAATACCGTGCCGCTTAGAAACCGCGGGATCCCCCTCTAGCACCAGCAGTGCCTCGGCCTGACTGCCCACCCGGTTAAACATCCAGTTCAGTTTTTGCTGTAGTTCCGGGTCGATATGGCCCTGTTTGGCTTTGCCCAGTGACAACGCCAGCATGTCCAGCCCTTCTTTGCGTACTGCCACCGTTGGTATTACCGGCACACCAAGCATTTCGCCCAGCAGTTCATGGTTTATGTCGATACCCTGTCTGCGGGCTTCGTCCATCATGTTCAGGGCTACGATTACCGGCACCCCGGTGTCGATAATCTGCCGGGTCAGAAATAGATCTCTTTCCAGGTGCAAGGCGTTGACCACATTGATCACCAGGTCGGCGGAAAGGATGATGTCCCGGGCCACACGCTCTTCGTCGTTAAATGAAGATATGCCATACACCCCGGGGGTGTCGATAAGCACATCATTGCCCAGTTTGGCGTGGGCTATTTCCAGGGTTGTCCCCGGGTAATTCGATACATCAACGTATAGTCCGGTAAAGTGATTAAAGAAAACTGATTTACCGGCGTTTGGGTTGCCGGCCAAGACGATTTTGCGTGCCCCGGCCGGAATATCCATTTTTAGAGTCATACCATGGCAATGAGCCATGATTTCACCACCTTTTTTTGTTAGACCTTGGTGCCAGAGTTGTTGTTACTGTAAAGCCACTGTTATTTTACCGGCCAAACCGCGGCCGATGGCGATCTCCTGCCTGTCCTTGCGCAATACCACGGGACCCGCCGGCACTGTTTCCGCGCAGGTGGCGGTAGAACCTTCGGTAAACCCGAACCTGATGGCTTGCACCCGGGTAAGTTCGTCGGAAATAGATATAATCTTGAATACCTGACCTCTTTTAATCCGGTCCAATGTCATATTGAGCACCTCCATTAATAGTGGAACATCTGGAAAACTGATAATGAAAATCTTTATCATTAATTAGTTAAAATAAATACCGGTTCCCCCGGTTATGACCCTATGTAATTAAATGATAATGATTATCATTAACATTATATTGCCGAGTATTTATTTAGTCAACCATTTATTTGTGATAGGAAAAAGGATTTAACTGTCGAATTAAAGTGCAGCGAACAAAAGTCCTTACAAAACCGATCGTCATAGCATTTAGGGGTTTAGGGTTTAAACCTCCGAGTTGGGTTTTGCAGTGGGCATAGGATAACTTTGTTTTTATCATAACCAAGGGGATGAGACAATTGCAGTACCAGGAAGCCATGGAATACTTGCAGAACTTGACTAAGTTCGGGATGAATTTCGGTCTGGGACGAGAAACCGAACTGTTGCGCAGGCTTGAAGACCCACACAGAAGAATCCGGGTAATCCACGTTGGCGGTACCAACGGCAAGGGCTCAACCTTGGCTATGCTGGCAGCGGTGCTGCAAAATGCCGGGTACCGGGTAGGGACATTTACGTCGCCGCACCTGCATTCCTACACTGAACGTTACCGCATTAACGGCAGCCAAATTGAACCCGAACAGGTGGCCCGGTTAATCACAATTCTACGTCCGCACCTGGAAGACATGGTGCGGGATGGTTTTGAACACCCCACTGAATTTGAAGTTAGCACCGCCATGGCTTTTTTGTATTTTTGGGAACAGGATGTGGATTTTTTGGTGCTGGAAGTTGGTCTGGGCGGCGCTATTGATTCCACTAATGTTGTCACGCCGTTATTATCGATCATTACCAACGTGGCCATGGATCATATGGATTACCTGGGCCATACCCTGGTGGAGATTGCCCGGGTCAAGGCTGGGATTATTAAGCCGGGGGTGCCGGTGGTTACTGCTGCCGCAAACCCTGAAGTGCTAGAGGTGATTGAATCGGCGTGCCAGGAAAAAGGGTGCCCGCTGGTTAGGGTGGGCACCGGGGTGTCCTGGCAACCCAGTGATCATTCGCTGCGGGGCCAATCATTCGATTATAGCGGAATTAACCGACAACTGCACAATTTGTGGCTTCCGTTAATGGGTGGGCACCAGCTAATAAATGCCGCCACTGCGCTGGTGGCGTTGGAAATGCTGGAAAAGCACAGGCATGTCGTGCTAAACGAGCAAACTTTACGGGATGGCCTGGCTGCCGTGGTCTGGCCGGCGCGGTTGGAACTGATTGGGGAAAATCCACCGGTACTAATTGATGGCGCTCATAATTATGACGGTGCCTGCAGTTTGCGCCGGGCGCTTGATGAATATTTTGCCGACAGCAGTGTGATTATGGTAATGGGGATGCTTGGAGACAAAGAGAGGGCCAAGGTAGTTGCGGAACTGGCACCCCGAGCCCGGCACGTAATAATCACCAGGCCCAACAGCCCCCGGGCGGGTAACTGGGAGCAGATGGCCGATGAGGCGCGCCGCTACGTCACACACGTGGAAACTGTAGAAGACATTAGTATAGCGGTAAAGGCAGGCCTGGCAGTGGCCCGAAAAGGCGACCTGGTTTGTATTACCGGTTCATTGTACATGGTGGCCGATGCCCGGGAAACGGTGCTCCGGTTAAACAACCACCAGTAAGGGGACTATACCCCATGGACACTAAACTTAGCTCTAATGGCAAGCTGTAAACCCGTTGACGGGTCATTTTATTTACGGTAGACTTTAACGAGTAATTGCTAAAAAAGTCTCTAAAGGGATATTCAAAAAGCCCAAGCAAGATTTACGTCGAATCATAAGTGGAACGGTTTATAGTCTCTAATTATTCTGAATTCTGACTCCTGAATTCTGAATACTGACAATCGGAGGTGTATGTTTTTGAAACCCAGCGAAAAAATGGCTGACCTGGGGTTGACCCTTCCTCCGGCGCCGCGCCCGGTGGCGGCATACGTGCCCGGAGTGCTGGTGGACGGCTGGGCTTATATATCCGGCCAACTGCCCTTTGTGGCCGGCGAATTAAAGTATACTGGTCGGGTTGGTGCTGACCGTACCGAAAAAGAAGGTTATGATGCCGCGCGTATCTGTGCTCTTAACTGCCTGGCGGTAGCCGCGGAACTGGCCGGCGGTATTGACCGGATCCAGCGAGTGGTTAAGGTGACCGGCTTTGTAAACAGCGCGCCTGGATTTACCGGTCAACCCGGGGTGATTAATGGTGCCTCCGAATTGTTGGGCAAAATTTTCGGTGACGCAGGCAGGCATGCCCGGGCCGCCGTTGGAGTTAATGAACTGCCATTAGGCGCCGCTGTGGAAGTGGAAATGATCGTTAAAATATAATTTGTCCCAAAGCCTAAACAGGTCGGTAATTATGGTAAAATGTATTGGTAGGGATTTTACAATTAGAGCGAAAAAAGTAAAATGCCGCACCGAAAGGGGTGGTAATCTTGAACAAAGGGTATCGGGGTTCCAAGAGCCCCTGGATTCTGTTTTTGTTGCTATTGGCCGGAGGTTTGGCTGGCAGCGCCCTTACCGGCACTTTGGCCCAAACCTTGCCTGTGTTGGCTACCACCGGTAATATAGGTATGCAACCGGCTACACTGGATTTGCAATTCATGCAATTGACCTTTGGTTTTACTATGAACCTGGGCCCGCTTACCGTACTGGGTATAATATTGGGTTATTTGGTCTACCGCAGGGTATAAGCCCGGGGCGGATTTGGACTATCTGTGGCGACACTGGTTATGGCAAAAAATACAGCTCGATAATGGAGGGTATGTAAGACATTGCCTCACATCTACCTGGCTTCGTCATCACCCCGCAGGCGCGAAATATTGGAATTAATTAAGCTACCGCATACTGTACTGGCGATTGACGTGGATGAGACCCTGCCTCCGGGCATGACTGCGCCTGAACAGGTGGAATCACTGTCCCGGCGCAAAGCGGATTATGCGGCCCGGCAGTTGCCCGGTGGGGTGGTCATTGCTGCCGACACCGTGGTAGTGCTGGACGGCGAGGTGCTGGGCAAACCGGAAGATGAGACCATGGCCATGGATATGTTGGAGCGGCTGCAGGGGCACACTCATGAGGTTTTTACCGGGGCCACGGTGTGGGACATCTCAGGCGGGCGATTCGTCACCGGGCACGACCATACTTTTGTGGATATGCGGCCTGTGGGACGGGACGAATTGTTGAGGTATATTGCGACCGGCGAACCGATGGATAAAGCCGGTGCCTATGGGATTCAAGGACTGGGTTCCGTATTTATTACCGGGATTCGGGGTTGCTATTTCAACGTGATGGGACTGCCAGTTTACAAGCTGACCCGGATGCTCAAGGAGTTGGATATTGATGTCAGTGAGCACTGGGGATAATCTTAGGCAGGGGCGGGAGCAATACCGGGTAGCCATCAAGGATATGCCCGTAGGACTGCGACCCAGGGAAAGGCTTTTAAACGAAGGGCCGCAGTTTTTATCGGATATTGAGCTTTTAGCCATCATGCTGCGCACCGGCAGTGCCGATGCCAGCGCCATGGATTTGGCCACAGGTTTGTTGGGACATTTTGGCGGGCTCAGGCAGTTATTGGACGCATCTACCGAGGAACTAAGCGCGTTTAAAGGTGTCGGGCCAGCCAAAGTAGCTCAGATTAAAGCCGCGCTTGAACTAGGCCGGCGGGTTGCCATAACCACAGCCTGGGACAGGCCTTCCATTAAGTCACCGGAAAATGCCGCTGCCTTGGTGATGGAAGAAATGCGCCATCTGGATCGTGAGCATTTCTGGGCCCTGCTGCTTAACGCCAAAAATCAGGTGCTGGCCCGGGAAGTGATTTCCATTGGGACGCTGAACTTTTCAGCCATTCATCCCAGGGAATTGTTCAAGGCAGCTATCAAGCGCAGTGCCGCCGGGGTTATCCTGGTACATAACCACCCCAGCGGAGATCCCACTCCCAGCCGGCAGGATATTGAGGCCACCACAAGACTGGTGGAAGCCGGAAATATTATCGGGATTGATGTCTTAGATCACCTGGTTGTGGGAGATAATAAGTTCACGAGTTTCAAGGCCCAAGGGCTGTTATAAACAGTGTAAATATCGAGGCCAAAAAAAAAGTCTTAATTCTAGTCATTCTGAATGAAACGAAGTGAAATAAAGAATCTTGGCTTAAAACTCAGATTCTTCGCTACGCTCAGAAATGACAATCGCCTTTAATTGACTTTTTCAGCGTCCTCTAGATATCCTCATTTATATTTAGAAAGAGGTGCCGGATAGATGCGGTTTGGAATTTTCTCCAAAGATATGGGTATTGACCTGGGAACGGCAAATTCTCTGGTTTATGTAAAAGGTAAGGGCATAGTGCTCCGGGAACCTTCGGTGGTGGCTATCCAACGGGACAACGGCCAAGTGTTGGCGGTGGGTGAGGAAGCCAAGCAGATGATTGGCCGCACCCCGGGCAATATCGTGGCTATACGTCCCATGAAAGACGGCGTGATTGCCGATTTTGACGTCACCCAGAGCATGATTAGATATTTTATCAACAAGGCGTTGCGCAAGGGCTCATTCCTGATTAGGCCCCGGGTGGTAGTTTCGGTGCCTTCAGGGGTCACTGCGGTAGAAGAACGGGCGGTGCGCGAAGCAGCCCTGCAGGCAGGCGCCCGTGAAGCTTATCTAATAGAGGAGCCTATGGCGGCTTCCATTGGGGCCGGGTTGCCGGTACATGAACCCACAGGCAACATGATTGTGGATATCGGGGGCGGCACTACCGAAGTGGCCGTTATTTCGCTGGGCGGCATCGTAACCAGCCGATCCATCCGTATTGCCGGCGATGAGATGGACGATGCCATTATCCAGCACGTCAAAAAGGCTTACAACCTAATGATCGGTGAACGTACCTCCGAGGAAATTAAAATTGAACTCGGCACCGCCTACCCGTTTAAAACAATTGAGACCTATGAAATCAGGGGACGGGACTTGGTCAGCGGGCTGCCCAAAACCATTGAGATTACGTCGGAAGAAATACACAAGGCGCTTTCCGAGCCCGTGTCCAGCATCCTGGACGCCATTAAAAACACCCTGGAACTTACCCCGCCGGAATTGGCCGCGGATATTATGGATCGGGGCATTGTGATGGCCGGCGGTGGTTCGTTGCTGCGCGGTTTGGATCGGTTGGTGAGCGAGCAGACCGGAATGCCGGTGCATATGGCCGACGACCCGCTGTTGGCAGTGGCTTACGGAACCGGTCGAGTATTGGAGAATATCGACATCTTGCGTAAAGTATTAATCCACCCCAAAAAACTAGCCTAATACGGGGGTTATGAGTCAGAAGGAAGTTGATATATCGCCTCGAATTATTCTGACTACTGACTACTGACTACTGAATTCTAATTATACGCCCGGCACCGGAGGAAGGTGGGTGTTGCGTGTCCGGCCTATCCCTGGGAAAAAAAATCGTATTATTTGGCCTATTGGTCATCGTGATGATGACTGGCCTGCATTATTCCGCGGGCGGCATTGAAAAATTTACTCCTTTGACATCCTCTGTCCGGGATCTTCTGTCTCCGGTACAGAGGGTAATCATGATTGTCGGACGGGAAGTTAGTGATTTCGTTTCCACACCGGCCAGATTGATTGGGCTGTCTCAAGATTTCAGGCAGCTGGAGAAGAAGAATAGCGAGCTGGAGAGCCAGTTACTGCAATTTAAAGAAATAAGCGAGGAAAACATTAGACTTAAAAAAATGCTTGATTTCAACACAGGTCTGGCGCCCCAAATGGCCACCGAGGCCGCTGCGGTAACCGGACGAGATCATGGCAACTGGTTTGGTAGTATAACAATTAATAAAGGTGAAAATCAGGACATCAAGAGTGATATGACTGTTATCACACCTGCCGGGCTGGTGGGCAGGGTGATCCGGGTGTCTGATAATACCGCCGAAGTGCTTCTGATTACCGACCCCCGAAGCGGGGTTGGCAGTATGGTACAGGAAACCCGTTCACCGGGTATTGTGGAAGGAGTCACCGGGGGACAAGGAAGTTTAATCATGGTGCATATCCCAACGGATTTGACCCCGGACAAGGGCAACCGAGTCATCACCGCGGGGCTGGGCAGTGTCTTTCCCAAGGGTATTCCGATTGGTACCGTGCGTGAAGTGCGCAAGGAAGAGGCGGGATTATTTAAGATGGCCGAAGTCGAGCCCTATGTTGATTTTAACCGGCTGGAGGAAGTCCTAGTGGTTACCTCTTTTAAGCTGGAAACGCCCTAATGCCGGGAGGTGTTCATGTTGCGCACGCTTTATTTCCTGGCTTTGGTGCTGGGGTTCATATTACTTCAATCTACGGCCTTGAATTTTATTGCCATTAACGGTATCAAGCCTGATTTGGTGCTGGTGGTGGTGATACTTAACGGCTTCCTCCGGGGTACCCGGGAGGGGGCTTTTTTGGGTTTTGTAGGCGGGGTAATGCAGGACTTGGTAAGCGGGGGTTATTTCGGATTGTATGCCCTTACCAACATGGCAGCGGGTTATCTGGGCGGTCTGGGTGAGGGCCGGTTATACCGTGATAGCCGTGTTATAGCTGCCGGTCTGGCCTTGTTTTGTACCTTTGGAGCCCAGATGGTGTTCTACCTGCTGCTGGTTCTGGTGGGTGTGCGGGTCTTTGTGCTCACCGCACTAACCGGTATCATTATCCCCGCATCTTTTTACAATGCGTTGGTGGTGCTTTTGTTTTACGGCCTATATTACCGTTCGCACCGTGAAGGTTTGCTTAGCGACGGACAGTATTAGTTTCACATTATTTGCGGCTCATAATCATATCAAACATATCAACCGCCGGACATGAAAGGGCTGTAGCCTATGAAACGCAAACAGGTGGAAAGAAAAATCAAATATATGCTGGCCGGTGTAGCGCTGGTTTTCCTTGTTTTATTGGTTAAAATAAGCTTTCTTCAACTGATCCAGACAGAAGAGTATCGCACCTTAGCCCGCAATAATTATATCCGCATCGTGCCGGTTTTTGCGCCCAGGGGTGAAGTTTTTGACCGCAGCGGTGAAAAAATAGTCACTAACCGGCCTATCTACACCGTTTCAATAAACGATATCAATATCAAGGGCACCACCTACAGTGTTGTGCTGGAGCGGGTCGGGGCCGACACCGTGCAAATGGCCGAACAAATGGCCCGGGTACTGATTACGGATCCTGAGTATCTTCGTCAGGCCGGCGATAAGGTTAAGGTGGATGGTGACCCCGCTGAGAACACGCGCCTGATTGCAGAAAAAATTAAGGAAGATGTGGGCAAGAAAAAGACCGAGCTGGAAAATGGTCAGCCACTGGAACTGGCTGTAATATATGACCCGGCCGCTGTTGCCGGGCTGTCCGGTCAGCAGTGGAATGCCTACGGTATCCGGGTGGATAAGAAGACCGATATGTTAAGCCAACTGGTTGCTTTACTGTTTCCCAAAGGGGTATTTGGAGAAGAGAACGCCTATACTGTGGAACGCCGGATACGAGATGAAATTCGGGGTAAAAAAGCATATGAATCGGTGCTTGTGGCTGAAGATATTCCAATGGAAACGGTTGTGGAACTGCGGGAAAAACAGTTGGAACTGCCCGGAGTGGTGGTGGACATCCAACCAACCCGTGATTACCCCTATGACCAGCTAATGAGCCACGCCCTGGGTTATGTGCAGAATATTAAATCGGAACAGTACGAACAACACAAAGATGAAGGTTATCTAATGAACGACCTGTACGGGCAGAACGGGCTGGAACTGATTTTTGAGAGTTACCTGAGGGGAGAGCACGGGGCCAGACAGGTAGAGGTGGACACCTACAACCGCCCGGTGCGGGATTTAGGCCTAAAGCCGCCTGTCCCCGGCAACGACCTGGTGCTGACTGTGGACCTGGAAGTGCAGAAGGCTGCAGAAAAAGCGCTGGCCGAAGGAGCCCAACGGGCGCGGAACGCGGGCCACGTGAATGCCAATGCCGCCGCTGCGGTAGTGATGGACGTTAATACCGGGGCTGTGCTGGCCATGGCCAGTTACCCGTCTTATAACCCCGGGGTATTTGCTAACTTGACCACCGCCAAGTGGCAGGAACTGCAGGAGAGTGGTGCACTACTAAATAGGGCCATGTCACTATACCCGCCGGGTTCAACTTTTAAGATGGTTACTGCCGCCGCCATCCTGGAAAACAATGTTGTGGATCCCTCGTACAGGATGCCCGACCCGGGCTATTTCATGCTCGGCAGACGTTACAATGACTGGAAACCGGGCGGGCATGGCAACGTTGATATGCTAGCGGCGCTCCAATATTCTTGCGACACCTATTTCTGGCAGTACGGGCGCCTGGCCGGGGTGGAAGCCATAGCTCATTACGCCCGGGAATTCGGGCTGGGGCAACTTACCGGTATCGGTCTACCCGGCGAAATGGCCGGTGCTGTACCCGACCCGGAGCACAAGTATGAATTGGTTAAAAGCATGTTGATTAACTATAATGCCGATTTTGCCGGGGTGCGTGAGTTAAACCGTCAAATAAAGCAGCTTGAATTAGAGCTGGAAGAAACTGATGATAGCGCCGAAAAGCGCCGCCGGCTGGCACAGCAAAAAAAAGAACTGGAAAGCGAGCGGGATCAAGAACTTGCCGAGCAGTTAAAAAAACATGACTGGGATTTAAAGTGGCAGGCTTTTGATACCTTAAATATGGCCATCGGTCAGGGGGATAACTGGTATACCCCGTTGCAGCTGGCGTCTTATGTGGCCGCCATCGCCAACGGAGGCACCCTCTACAAACCTTACCTGGTGGATAAAGTTATTGCACCCGACGGGCAGCAAATTGAGGAATTTGATAAACAGGCTCGCCACAAAGTAGATATTAAACCCGAAAACCTGAGAATTATTCAGGAAGGGATGCATTTGGTAACGGTACCGCCAAGCGGTACGGCTGCAGGCGTTTTTTCCGGATTTAAGCAAACAGCGGCGGCTAAAACAGGTACTGCCGAAGTATTTGACGCTAACGGCAATAAGAAAAGCAACCACGCGCTGTTTGTGGCCTATGCGCCTTATGAGAAACCCGAAATTGCAGTAGCTATAATTCTTGAGAGCGGGCATGCCGGCTCCGGTTTTGCCGGCCCCATCGCCCGTAACATCATGGACGCCTATTTTGGTGAGGAACCTAAAAGTCTGTTGCCGCCCGGGGAAGCAGAACAACTTGAAAACAGTGAACAAGATCAAGAGCCGGATTTCAATAACTGGATCAGCCATTGGCAGCAAATGCCTGATGATATCCCCACTTTGGCCTGGCCGGCCTGGAATAAACAGCCTATCGATTTACAAGGTGAAGATGAGCGTTACCGGTATTATAATGACCGGCTGGAACGCCAGAAAGCCGCGGAGCAGGCTGCTTCCAACCAGCGTACCGTAGTGGTCCAGCATGTGGCACTGCCGCCTGACGAAACGCAGCAACAGACGGAATCGCAACCAGAGGATGAAACGCCGCCGCCATCGAACGACACGACACCGGATGAAGCCGAGCCGGGTGGCCAGCAGTCAGTGCTGCAACCGGGTAACCAGCCGGACCTGGTGCCGGGGGAATCTAATGATAACGTTGCTACAGATTGAAAAATGACAAGAACCAAGGCTTGAAACCGCCCCCCTAAAGAACTGATCAGTATGCTTTTTTTATCCGTCCTAGCAGGATTTGGTTATAGTCTGTAGAATTATTTAACTTTAAATGCAAGAAGCGGTGAATTAAAGGTTAGGAACCTAAGTTTTGCGTATGTTTGGAGCGGAGGGGAATACATTTGGCTACTGATTGGGCTGGTGACAATCTGGTACGTTTCCCCGGCGGGGGAGGAGGGGAACCGGAAGACATGGCAGATGATAATACAATTATGGTTCAGCGCACCCTGCGTTCCGGGCAGTCGCTACAATTTGAAGGTAACGTGGTTATCCTGGGTGACGTTAACCCGGGCGCGGAAGTGGTCGCTACCGGTAATGTGGTGGTGATGGGCTCCTTGCGCGGCGTGGTGCACGCGGGGGCCGAAGGCGACAGCAACGCCGCGGTTTATGCCTTTCGCCTGCAGCCAACCCAACTGCGTATTGCCAACCGAATTACCCGCGCTCCGGACGGGGAGCAGTCTTTTTCCACCACCCCCGAGGTGGCCAGGATTAGAGACGGTATGGTTGTCATCGAGTCTTTCCAGACCGGCCCGGATCGCCAGGGATAAATGCGATATGCTCACATGTAATAGCGCAAAAGGGAGGAAAATTAACAAATGGGAGAAGTAATCGTCATTACTTCGGGCAAGGGTGGTGTGGGTAAAACCACAACCTCTGCCAACCTGGGAGCCGGCCTGGCCTCAGCTGGTAGCCGGGTATGCCTGATTGACGCGGATATTGGACTGCGTAACCTGGATGTAGTTATGGGCCTGGAAAACCGGATTGTTTATGATCTGGTTGATGTAACCAGCGGTAACTGCTCATTCAGAAAGGCGTTAATCAAGGACAAGCGCTTTGATAAGCTGTTTTTGATGCCTGCCGCCCAGACCAAGGACAAAACCGCAGTAAACCCGGCTCAAATGGAAGTTCTCTGTAATGAAATTAAAGATGATTTTGATTATGTGCTGATTGATTGCCCCGCAGGTATTGAACAGGGGTTTCGCAACGCCATTGCCGGTGCCGACCAGGCGATAGTAGTAACCACTCCCGAAGTATCAGCGGTGCGTGACGCCGACCGGATTATTGGCCTTTTGGAAAAAGAAGACCTGCGTGAGCCCAAGTTAATTGTAAACCGCATGCGGCACCAGATGGTCAAACACGGTGACATGATGAGTATTGATGATATTATTGAGATCCTGGCGATAGACCTTTTGGGTGTTGTTCCCGAAGATGAGTTAGTAGTGGTAAGCACTAACCGCGGTGAGATGGTAGTGCTTAATAATAATTCCAAATCCGGCCAGGCTTACCGTAACATAGTACGCCGGATTAGGGGCGAAGACGTGCCCATGATGAGCCTGGAAGACAGCGGGCTGTTTGGCAAATTACGCCGTATTATCGGACTGAAGTGAAACCAAGGGGGGATGCGCGGTGCTGGATTTTATCAACCGGATTTTCGGCCGGGAAAGCTCGTCCAGCAGAAACGTGGCCAAGGAACGGTTGCGCCTAGTACTCGTCCACGACCGGGCTGGTGTTTCGCCGGAACTTTTGGAGTCGTTAAAGGCCGACCTAATCAACGTCATTTCCAATTACATGGAAATAGACGAGGATGGCCTGGATGTTTCCTTGGATAGCTCGGAAAACCAGGTGGCTCTGGTGGCCAACATTCCGGTCAAGAAAATGAAAAGAAAGTTTGAAACCGAGAGCGCCTGATCGCCGAGGACGTTCAACCAATTGGGCCGGTAGTGTTATTTACCGGCTTTTTTTGTGTTCGATCCTGATATATAATAAACACGAGTCAAATGTCGAAAGTCGAAGTCTTATTAGTGACTTTTGACCTTTGACTTTTCACTTTAGGATAAAAATTTGTTAGACACGCGGGCGGTGATTATATTGGGCACCAGGCGCCTGGTGAAAAGCCTCGACCTGACTTTAATTGGAACCACCTTCATCATTGTGATGTTTGGGCTGGTTATTGTGGGCAGTGCCAGCACTGATTTTAGCTGGCTGAAGCAATTGGGGCTGGATTTGGACAAGCTGCAGAACTCAAACGTACTACAGCGCCTGTTATGGATGAAAAAAGAATATCTAAACAAACAGCTTGTCTGGTTCCTGTTGGGTATTGTGGCGGCTGCCGCAGTAATATATATACCCTATGAAGACTGGCGCAACTACACCAAGCACTTGTACGTGATTAACCTGGGTATGCTTGGCGCGGTGCTGGCCCTGGGGCATACCGCCATGGGTGCGGAGCGTTGGATTAACATCGGGCCTTTTGTGTTCCAGCCTTCTGAATTTGCCAAAATTATCATTATCATCACCATGGCTGATTTCCTGGCTAACCGAGAAGGACGCCTGAGAAATTTAAAGGAGTTGGTACCCTGTTTTGTCTTTTTGGGTGTGCCATTACTTTTGATAATGGCGCAGCCCGATTTGGGTACATCGCTGGTGTTTGTAGCGGTTTTGTTCAGTATGCTATTCATGGCCAGTTCGCGGACTCCTTTGGTAGTGGGTATTTTTTCCGCCGGACTGGCTGCCGCAGTGGGTTTGGTGTGGTCACACTTGAAGTTCGGCACTTGGATACCGCTGCATGAGTACCAGCTCAAGCGGTTGATTATTTTTATCGACCCCTGGTCGGACATCCAGGGAGCGGGTTACCACGTGATTCAGTCTCAGATTGCCATCGGATCCAGCGGTTTTTGGGGCAAAGGACTATTATGCGGCACCCAGAGTTTTTTGGAGTTTCTGCCCATCAGGCACACCGATTTTATTTTTTCCGTGCTGGCGGAAGAGTTAGGTTTTCTAGGTGCCTTAGTGCTTTTAACATTGTACGGAGTGTTTTTATACCGGGCCATTCGTATTGCCGCCGAGGCCAAAGATACTTACGGTTCTCTGCTGGCTACCGGGGTAACCGGCATGATTACTTTCCACATCCTGGTTAACATCGGCATGACCGTCTCCATTATGCCCATCACCGGCCTGCCGCTGCCGCTATTTAGCTACGGGGGCAGCAGTATGATCACCAATATGATGGCCATCGGCATATTGCTAAACGTCCATCTGCGCAGGCAAAAGATAATTTTTTAGCATTTGGTAAATAGGGGGTCAGGCCTAAACTAATTAACTAATTGGTTGAAGTACACCAATTAGTTAATTAGTTTAGGCCTGACCCCATCTATGTCCCCCGATGTATTTCCGGCGGCTTTTTAACACAGTATAAACAAGGGTAAAAGCTTTCGCATCAGTGGAGTCGGAGGTTATCTTTTATGGCCAGGGAAAGCGCCATGCGCCAGGTGACAAATAAGGATATTAATTGGTATGGGTCAATGGGAGTGCCTACCGGGATTAACAACGTGAATGTCGTGGCCCGGGTGGAAAAAGTGCGACCAAGTTTATTGGAAAACTCGCTGTTGCGGGTGGACGTGGTGATACGCATGTTTACCATACTGCCTGAAAACAGAACCCAGCAGGGAGCGGTTCAAAAAAGTATCGAGAAGGATATTGATTTGATTTGTTTCGTACAATTAAGGCATGTAGAAGATTTTAAAAACGTTGTTTCTGTGCAGCATGAAATTGTAGTGGATAAGGTTAGCCTTAGGATGGGACGCGTTTCTATTGTGGGCACCCTAAAACTGGAAGTTACTTATCTGGGGTATGTGATCCTGGAAGGACTGGTTAGTGGATTTCCACGCAACGCCCCTGTACCGGGGGCCCTGGTGACGGTAAAAGATGTGCAGCACCAGGATGTCTTATTTTCCACCACCACCGGGCGGGACGGCGGTTATATATTCAGCGAGCTTTCCCCGGGTACCTACCGGGTGGCCGTTGAGGCGGAAGGTTACCGGAGTAATGAACAGATGGCCGTGGTGATGCTGCACGACCGGGTCAATTTTACATTACACAGGTTGTAAAACTGTAATATTTTAACAACTACTCCCATATATATTGATTACACAGCTATGAATACTTATGGGGGGATTGCCGTGTTTAAGTGGGACAAGTTGCCTCGTTTGGGGGCCGGGAAAAAAAAGTATAATGAAGACTGGACCAATTACTACCAGACCGCTGCCGGGCAGGGAAAAACGCCATCCTACAGGCAACGGGGCGGCCGAAACAGGTTTTTTAGAATCTCAGCGGTGCTGGTGGTCCTGGCTGTTCTATTCGTGGCTCGCCAGGTACCCTATCCGGTAGGTGACCAGGTAAGGGATAACCTGCGTTACCTGTTAACTGCGGAATGGAATTTTCAACCGTTGCTGGACAAGTCCGTTCAACTGGCTGCCCAGATGGTTAACTGGGACAACCCTGTGCTGCACGGTACGCCGGGTACCGGCTTAGAACCCGTGGCCGGGCCGGGGCTAAGTAATGATGGTTTGAGTGTACCCGTTTCCGGTCAGGTGGTGCAGCAATACGGCTGGGTGCAATCCCCCGTGGACGGACTGGAAAGATTTCATTCCGGGATTGACATCAGCGCACCGCCAGGCGAAGCGGTAGCCGCCGCCAATGACGGCTGGGTGGAGAAAGTATCCGAAGACACAGTGCTGGGCCGCTATATTTTGATTAGCCATGGTGAAGGCAGTTACACCCTTTACGGGGGGGTAACGGACATAACCGTTGAGGAGGGGCAGGATGTCCGGGCCGGGCAAGTAATAGCGCAGGTGGGTGACGGCGAGGTGCCTGGCGGAGGACTGCACTTTGAAGTACGGGAAAATGGTCAGTTTGTTGACCCCCTGGAACGATTAAGCGTTAAGGGCAATTGATGGGGGTGACACGATGCGGCTGGGGCGCTTTTGGGGCATTGAGTATTCCCTGAATCCTTTTTTCCTTGCTCTGCTAGGTCTGTTTTTTGTTGCTGGTGTGCTAGATCGGGGGCTGATAGCTTTCGGTGTGGTGCTGGTGCACGAAACAGCCCACGCACTGGTGGCCAAACGCCTTGGGGTGCCGGTTGAAGAGGTGGAACTGCTACCCTTTGGGGGAGTGGCCCAGACAGGTGTCGAACTTTCGGTTCACCCGATGCGGGAGATATACGTGGCCGCCGCCGGGCCCGCCAGTAACCTGGCGCTTTTTTCCCTGGGAGTGGCTTTAAAAAATTATGGGATCTGGCATGAAGGGCTGGGTCCGTTTTTTTTACAGTGCAATCTGCTGGTGGCTCTGTTTAACCTGCTGCCCGGGTTGCCATTGGATGGGGGGCATATCTACAGGGCTCTACGTGCCCAGCGGGACGGCATTGCCAGGGCTACATATAAAGCCGCCGGACTGGGGCAGTTTATCGCCTTGGTGGTTATGTTCGCCGGTGCGGCCGGGATATGGGCAGGTTATTGCGGGCTGGATATCCCGGTTACCGCCTTATTTTTGTTTTATGCGGCTACTCGGGAGCGGCAGGAATCACCCCACCTTTTTTTGCGTATGCTCAGGTTTAAGAATGAAGAGTTGGATCGGGAGGGCGTACTGCCTGTAATTCAGATGGCAACGGTTGAAAATGTGCCGCTGGGGATGCTGGTGCGGCCTTTCGTACCCAGGCGGTACCACCTGGTGACTGTGTTAGACAGTCAGCACCGTTACCTTGGAACGGTAACCGAAACCGCGGTGATAGATGCTTTGCTGCAGCGGGGCGCAAGTACCAAGGTGGGGGATTTACTGAACGGGTAAGGCATGAAAATAGTAGTCAGTAGTCAGTAGTCAGTAGTCAGTAGTCAGTATTCAGGAGATACGGCAATATTATTCTTCTGACATTCTGTATTCTGATTCCTGACTCCTGAATACTTAAATAATACCCAGACTTGCTTTTTCCAGCGATTAATGGTATTTATCATGGGAAGCAAAAATATGGAGGCTAAACCATGGACAAGCGGCTGGAAAAGGCTTTGCGCCGGGTACAGAAACCGGGCCGGTACACAGGCGGGGAATGGAACGCGGTGTATAAGGACTGGCCAAATACCGGCGTGAAGATGGTATTTGCGTTTCCCGATGTTTACGAGGTGGGTATGAGCCACCTCGGTTTACAGATTATTTACCACGCGGTGAACAGCCGTGAAGATGCTTTATTGGAGCGGGTTTTTGCTCCCTGGGCGGATATGGAAAAGCAGATGCGCGAAACGGGACTGCCGTTATTCAGCCTGGAATCCCGCCGTCCGGTGCGCGATTTTGATATCTTAGGCTTTACATTACAGTATGAGCTGAGTTTTACCAACATACTAAATATGTTGGATTTGGCCGGGATCCCGGTGCGGCGGGATGACCGGGCTACCGGCGTGTATCCGCTGGTTGTGGCCGGTGGCCCCTGTGCCTTTAATCCAGAACCGTTAGCTGATTTTATTGATGTTTTTATTATCGGTGAGGGGGAGGATGCGGTTAACGACCTGCTGGACGCCTGTCTGGAATCGCAGCGCGGGGGTGAGAACCGCGAGCAGTTCCTGCTCAGGCTGGCCAAAATTGGCGGGTTTTATGTGCCTTCGCTGTACCGAGTGGAGTATAATGACAGGGTAAATCTGGAAAAGGTAGAGCCTGCCGTTGCTGAAGCGCCGGCGGTGGTTAATAAACGGGTTGTAACCAACCTAGGTGAAGCGGCATTCCCCACTCGTCCGCTGGTGCCCGTCATCGAAGCAGTGCATAACCGCGCCATGCTTGAAGTGCAGCGCGGCTGTACCCGCGGCTGCCGGTTCTGCCAGGCCGGCGTAATTTATCGACCAGTGCGCGAAAAAGAACCCCAAACTCTGGTTCGCCAGGCTGAAGAAATAATCCACAACACCGGTTGGAATGAAATCTCTCTTTCCTCACTCAGTACCTCGGATTACTCCCGGATTAAACCCCTGGTCAGTGAACTCACCGGGAGTCAAACTGCAGCGGGCGTAAACATCTCACTACCTTCGCTCCGGGTGGACGCGTTCTCGGTGGATCTAGCCAAGGAAGTACAAAAGGTGCGCCGCTCCAGCCTTACCTTTGCCCCGGAAGCGGGAACCCAAAGGCTGCGGGACGTGATTAACAAAGGCGTCACCGAGGATAATCTGTTGGAAGCGGTGAGCGCTGCATTTGCTGGCGGCTGGCAGGCCGTAAAACTGTACTTTATGATTGGTCTGCCCACTGAAACTGATGCCGACCTGGAGGGAATCGCCGACCTGGCCCGCCGGGTTTTAGAAAGGGGACGCCGCTTGTCCCGTTCACCGGGACGGATTAAAGTGACCGTAAGTGTGTCATCATTCGTGCCCAAATCACATACTCCGTTTCAGTGGGAACCCCAGGATAATATGGATGAACTTAAACGTAAACAGGCATTTTTAAAGCAACGTGTGCGTGGCCGGGGGCTGGTATTTAACTATCATGACCCGGAGGGCAGTTTTTTGGAGGCTGTTTTTTCCCGCGGCGATAGGAGGCTGGCTACTGTTTTGGAAGCTGCCTGGCGGGCAGGCAGCCGTTTTGACGGTTGGTCTGAGTTTTTTAATTTTGAACGCTGGATGACAGCTTTTGAAGCAACCGGCATTGAGCCGGCAGGTTACGCTCACCGCCGGTTTGAATATGACGAAATCCTACCTTGGGATCATATAGGGGCCGGGATGAACAAAAAATACCTGGTGCGGGAACACCGCCGCGCCCTGGACGGGGAAATCACCCCGGATTGCCGCGCCGGCAAGTGCCCGGGCTGCGGGCTGTGCCCCACCCTGGAAATTAAACCAAGTCTGGCAGGGGGTGAAACGGTTGCACCGTTACATGATTCGCTACAGTAAAAAGGATCCGGCCCGTTACACTGCTCATCTGGATCTGATAAGGGAACTGGAACGGAGTATGCGCCGGGCCAAGCTGCCGGTGGCCTTTTCAGAGGGTTTTAACCCCCATCCCCGAATGAGTATTGCGGCACCGCTGCCTGTGGGCACAGAGGGCCTGGCCGAACTGGCCGAGGTTGAAATGACCCGGGAAGTAGAACCCGTCCAGATGGTCGAAAGTCTTAACGCTGTACTACCGCCTGGATTAAAGGTGTTGGAGGTGGCTGCCATCAGCAGTGCTACTCCCGCGCTAATGGCAGCTCTGGAAAGAGCAGATTACATTGTGAGGTTGGACGGGGAAGATTTACCGGCCCCGCTGCCCAATGCTGCCATACAAGAATTCATGACTCGGGACTGCGTGGAAATCCGGCGGCGCGGTAAAGATGGGAAGGAAAAAATTCGGGACATCAGGCCCGGCATAGTGAAAGTAGAGGTGCTGCCGGCTGAAGATGGCCTTTGTCTGCGAATGGAACTAAAAACCGGCAGTGTGATGAATGTTCGGCCTGCCGAAGCGATAACGGCGCTTTTTGAACACGCCGGCATAAAGGTTGATCCCGCTGACCTGCAGATAACCAGAACCGGGCTGTTTTTGGCCGGTTAATAAAAAAAATTAATTTAGAAAAAATATTACCAAAGGTTGGATAAAGGTTTATAATCATAATTAGAAAATAAAAGCTTATTCACCAAGGCAGATGATGATATGTTTAAAGAAATATTGATTAATGTAGGCGAAGAAGAAACCAGAGTAGCCGTATTGGAAAACCGTATCCCGGTGGAGATGAATATAGAACGTTCACCCAATCAGCGGTTGGTGGGCAATATCTACAAAGGCCGGGTGGAAAACGTGTTGCCCGGTATGCAGGCCGCCTTTGTGGATATAGGTCTGGAAAAAAACTCGTTTCTTTACATTGAGGATGCCATCCCGGTTCGTAATGCTGAACCCGGGCACGGGCAGGGCGCGGCCATGGGTACAAATATCTGCGATATACTTAAACAGGGACAAGACCTGATAGTACAGATTGTTAAAGAGCCCATCGGCACCAAGGGGGCTCGGGTGACTACCCATATTACCCTGCCGGGGCGGTACCTGGTGCTCATGCCGACTGTAGATTATATCGGTATATCCAGACGCATTGAAGATGAACATGAAAGAGACCGGCTCAGGGAGATGGCGTCGCGGATTAAAATGCGCGGTATGGGGGTAATTGTACGCACGGTGGCCGAAGGAGTGGCTGAGGAAGAACTGGCCGTTGACGTCAACATGCTTACCAATCTGTGGCGCAAAATTATAAACCGCTCCAGCCACGGGCCGGTACCAAACCTGCTGCACCGTGACCTGGAACTAGTACAGCGCATTCTGCGGGATGCCTTTACCTCTGATGTGGATCGGCTCACCATAGACTCCCGGTTCGAATACGAAAAAATATTGGACTTATTGGATATCGTGGGACCGCAGCTAAAGGTTAAAGTATTTCTAGAAGAGCGGGACAATATTTTTGAAGATCACCATATCGAAGCCGAACTGGAAAAGGCTCTAAAACGCAAGGTCTGGTTGCGTTGTGGCGGTTACATCGTCATCGACCAGGCCGAGGCTCTAAATGCCATTGACGTGAACACCGGCAAGTACGTGGGCAGCACCAACCTGGAGGACACCGTACTAAAAACCAACCTGGAAGCAGCGGTGGAAATTGCGCGCCAGTTACGCCTGCGTAATATTGGTGGCATTATTATTGTAGACTTTATCGATATGACCCTTGAGGAGCACCGCCGGCAGGTGCTGGACGTACTGGAGGAAGAGATACGCAAGGACAAAACCAAAACTAATATCCTGGGTATCACCCAGTTGGGTCTGGTGGAGATGACCAGGAAAAAGGTGCGCCCCAGCCTGGCTGAGGTGTTGCAAAAAGCCTGCCCGTACTGTGAAGGCCGGGGTAAGGTGCTCTCCGAAGAAACGGTGGGTATTAACATTAAGCAGCAAATTTACCAAATGTCCAGGCAAACCGGTGCCGAAACCATTTTGGTGGAGGCCAACCCACTGGTGGCCGCCAGGTTAATTGGCAGCGGTGGCGCCAACCTGCGGGAACTGGAAGGCCGTACCGGTAAAAACCTGTACATTAGAGGCACCGCCGAGCACCATATTGAGGCGGTAGCCGTGCGTCCTCTTTACGACCAGTCCGATATCAATGCCCATGTATTGCCCGTCAAGCCCGGACAGGTACTGGAGGTCAGGGTGGAAGAACCGCATGTAAACAACATTAATGATGGCATCGCTCGGGTGAACGGTTTCATACTGGATATTGAAGGTGCCGGTTCAATGGTGGGTAACACGGTAGCCATCGAGGTAAACAAGGTATTCCGTACTTACGCCAAGGCCAAGCTACTTAAGACGTAAGATTAGGGGTTACTTTTCTTCGAACCATAAACTGTATAAAATATGGAGAAAACAACTTGCAACTTGCAACACCTGGCACCAAGTCTTGACAAGACGCCAGGTTATGATAAAATGTTTTATTGTAGGCAAGTACCGCTCGGAGCGGGTTTTTGACAAGTTTCGGAACATCGAACCTGTGCTAAAGGGTATTACACCCTACCTGGTTCCGGCGAGTCCTATAGAAAAAGGGGGTTAACTATTGTACGCTATTATTGAAACCGGCGGTAAACAATACCGCGTGAACGAAGGAGACACACTGTTCATTGAAAAGCTACCCGCTGATGTTGGGGAAGCTTATACAGTGGATCGGGTGCTGGCCGTGGAAAAAGACGGTCAGCTGCAGGTAGGTACTCCGCTGATAGAGGGTGCCAAGGTTTCATTCAAGGTTGAGAAACACGGCAAGGATAAGAAGATTATCGTTTATAAGTACAAGGCCAAAAAGAATTACCGGCGCAAAAAGGGCCACCGCCAGCCATTTACCAAAGTCGTGGTGGAAAAAATAGAGGTTAATGGAATGGGGACATCCCTCAATTTAAGCAAATAAAATTTAGTTTAAGATTTTACACCAATTGTGGAGGTGAGTTTAGTTGGCACATAAGAAAGGTGTAGGTAGTTCCCGTAACGGTCGTGATTCCAATCCCAAGATGCTGGGAGTAAAACGTGGTGACGGCCAGTTTGTATCTGCCGGCTGTATCCTGGTTAGGCAGCGGGGCACTCGCATCCATCCGGGCCGTAATGTGGGCCGCGGTGGGGATGATACGTTGTTTGCCAAGATTGACGGCATTGTTACCTTCCAGAGCAGGGGTAAAGATAAAAAAATGGTTAGCATCGTAGAAGCGGAAGGTACAGCGGTTTAAATAATTTTTATATCGCGGCCAACAATCATCATTTTAAGCTGGTTAAACCTAAATTTAATTATTAAACGAGACGAACACCACTTAAGGTATTCGTCTTATTTTTTTGTTTGCAAGCCAAATCTAAAAGGAAAATGTAAACATCGATAGAACAATATCTATAGCCAGCAAAATTTACAAATTACTTTCCAAAACACACCAGTAACGACATTTAAAGTACTGGCTAAAGATTGTCATTCAAGTCGTAGCGAAGAATCTTTGTATTTTAAATATAAGGAGAGAAACAATGGGGGACGTGGCCAGGCTAATGGAGTTATTATCTCTGCAGCGGCATGATTTTCTCAATCACTTTCAGGTAATCTCTGGGCTGTTGCAAATGAATCGGGGGGAACAGGCCCGGGAATACATAAACAATGCAGCCAGGGATATCACCCGTTTGAGCAGGGTTGTGCACTTGAAGGTACCTGAAGCAGCGGCGGCGATAATGCTGGCCCATTACAGTGCAACTGAACGCGGTGTTGACGTGGATTACGTGGTCGAAACAGACTTGGGCGGCTGCACTATCCCGGCTGAAAAACTGGGATCAGCTCTGGAAGCGGTACTGCTTTACGGCGCCGAATGGTTGGGCTCACCGGAAAACGGGGATCGGGTCATGCACGTGGGAATACACGCCGCGGACAGGGGGTATCTGTTCAAGGTGCGGTTTAAAACACCGACCGGTATTAAAAACCGGTATGGTAGCGATGGGGCGCTGCGGGACATTGACGTAAATTTGTCTTTGTATGGTGGTTCTGTTAAACAGTCTAGTGTAGCAGGAGAAACTGAGATTATTATTTTTTTAACCGCCGCAGATTAGAACCTTAAGATTAATACGAATAGGCGTGCATTTAGGGATCTGATTTAGGGCGCGCTTTTCTTGTTATAATAGATATAATAGGCGAAGGGATATATAATACTGGTATCTGCTTAAAAATGCAGCTATAATTTAACAATGTAGGTGAAAAAACAATGTTTTACGACAGTGCAAAGATTTACGTCCGCGGTGGTGACGGCGGCAATGGCTGCGTTGCCTTCAGGCGGGAGAAATATGTACCCGAAGGAGGCCCCTGGGGCGGTGACGGAGGCAGGGGCGGCGATGTGATTTTCCGGGGCGACGAGGGTCTGCGCACCCTGGTTGACTTTCGTTACCGGCGCCACTATAAAGCGGATCGGGGTCAACACGGCCGGGGCAAAAATATGCATGGCCGGTCTGCGGACGACCTGGTAATCAGGGTACCTCCGGGCACGATTATTCGTGACGAAGAAACAGGACAGTTGTTGGCGGATATCACAACCGACGGCCAGGATGTTGTCGTGGCTGGCGGTGGGCGCGGCGGCAGGGGCAACTCCCGTTTTGCCAGTGCCCACAACAAGGCTCCCACCATGGCGGAAAAGGGCGAACCAGGCCGGGAACGCTGGGTGTTGCTGGAGCTAAAACTGCTGGCTGACGTAGGCTTGGTAGGCTTCCCCAATGCAGGAAAATCCACATTGATAGCCCAGGTATCCGCGGCCAAGCCTAAAATCGCTGATTATCCATTTACCACTCTGGTGCCCAACCTGGGCGTGGTTAGTATGGGCGAGGGGCAAAGTTTCGTTATCGCTGATATACCAGGGCTAATTGAGGGCGCCCATACCGGTGCCGGCCTTGGTCATGACTTTCTGCGCCATGTGGAGCGAACCAGGGTGCTGATCCATGTGCTGGACACCGCTGGTACCGAAGGGCGCGACCCATTGGAAGACTTTCGGGTAATTAACCAGGAACTTAAGCTTTATAACCAAGCGCTGGCCGGTCGCCCACAGGTAATTGCCGCCAATAAAATAGATCTGCCGGACAGTAATGAACACCTGAAGCGGCTGCAAAATGAATTTGGATCCGCATATGAGATCTTTCCAATATCGGCGGTGGCGGGAACCGGAGTTAAGGAACTTATCGGCCGGATTCATCAATTACTACAAGAACTACCGGAAAATACCGCCATTGAAGAAGAACCTGAGATAGTGCACCGGGTTGTGCCCCGGTTTAACATTCGCCGTGAAGACGGCGAACTGGTGGTGTCGGGACGCGAGATTGAAAAGCATGTGGCCATGACCAACTTGGATAATGAAGAGGCGGTGGATCGTCTGCAGCGGATTATGCAGGTTATGGGATTGGAACAAGCTCTGCGGCACCAAGGAGCTAAAAACGGGGATATGATCCGTATAGGAGAATTTGCATTTGAATTTGTGGACTGATGGGTGAAGAGTTATGGAAAAAAGGAAAATGGGCCCAATCAGGCGACTGGTTCTGAAGGTGGGCTCCAGCTCGCTCACCTATAGTACGGGCAAGCTGAACATAGAACAGATCGAGAAACTGGTGCGCCAGATGGCAGATCTGCACAACCGCGGCCTGGATGTGTTGCTGGTCACTTCGGGCGCCGTGGGTGCAGGCTTGGGCAAGCTGGGCCTGGATAAAAAACGGCGCACCATGCCTGAAAAGCAGGCTGCCGCTGCTATTGGCCAGGGCATGCTTTTACACATGTACGAAAAGATTTTTGCCGAATACGGCGTTGTGGTGGGGCAGGTGCTGCTGACCCGGGAGGATTTTGCCGACCGGCGCCGTTTCCTTAACGCACGCAATACTTTACAGGCCTTGCTTAATTTTAATATTGTCCCGGTAATTAACGAGAATGATACTGTTGCGGTGGACGAAATTAAACTAGGTGATAACGATAACCTGGCCGCTATGGTGGCCGGGCTGGTAGACGCCGACCTATTAATCTTGCTGTCCGATGTGGACGGTCTGTACGATGGCGACCCTGGCATACCGGGTTCTCGCATGCTGGGTGAGATATACGAAATTAACGAAGACATTGAGTCCCTGGCCAAAGGAGCCGGATCCAAGGTAGGCACCGGGGGTATGGTGACCAAAATTCAGGCCGCGCGAATTGCCATGCACTCGGGACTGGTGACGGTAATTGCCCGGGCTTCGGAAAATGATGTGGTTCGCCGGATAGTGATCGGGGAACCGCTGGGTACTTCGTTCTGGCCTTCGGCCAGGCTGGTGCAGAAAAAGAAATGGATTGCTTACGGGGCCACGGTATGCGGGCGAATTCACGTTGACGAGGGTGCGGTTCGGGCATTGCAAAAGGGCGGAAAAAGTCTACTTCCCTCCGGGATAACTGCTGTTTATGGCGGGTTTGACGTGGGCAACACGATTAGCATTGTTGATGCCAACGGTAAAGAGATCGCCCGGGGCATCGTCAACTACTGCGCTACCGATGTGGATAAAATAAAAGGCTGCAAAACCAGCGATATAACCGCTATACTGGGCCACAAAGATTACGACGAAGTCATCCACCGCGACAACTTGGCGTTGGAGTAAAAACCTTGGTGCCAGGTGTTGCAAGTTGGATTTGTTGCAAGTTGGCCAACTTGCAACAAATCCAACTTGCAACACCTGGCACCAAAAATGGGGTATACTAATGGATAAAAGAGCCAACCAAACGCAACGGAAGAAAATTGGCTTAATGGGCGGAACTTTTGATCCCGTTCACCATGGTCACCTGGTAACAGCTGAAGAAGCACGTTTCCAGTTCGGCATGGACAAGGTGGTTTTTATTCCGGCCGGCATACCGCCGCATAAAACCAGAAAAAACATATCCCATCCTTCCCATCGCTTGGAAATGACCAGGCTGGCGGTTGGCTCAAACCCTCATTTTACTGTATTAGACGTGGAAATCAATCGGCATGGTCCATCATACGCCATTGATACTGTGGACTTAATCCGGGAAGAATATGATGGTTGGGAGATTTATTTTATTACCGGCGCCGACGCGGTTTTAGAAATATTAACTTGGAAAAAGGTTGAAGAATTATTACAAAAATGCTGTTTTGTTGCAGCCACCCGGCCGGGCTTTAGATTGGAAAGTCTGGGTGAGAAACTGGTTCACCTGCATCCGGCGTGTTCTTCCAGGATTAAGACTCTGGAGGTGCCCGCCTTGGCTATATCATCCACGGATATCAGACACCGAGTGCAGGAAGGCAGGCCCATCAAGTACCTGCTACCAGAAGCAGCGGAAGAATACCTTTACCGGCACGGATTATATAAGTTTTAACGGGCTGGTAATTATTCTAATCGGTGTTACTTGCATAGGCGTTTTTCTTTTGCAAATAATACTGACAAATTAATGAACAGTAACATTGGAAAAGAGGTGATCTAGTGGCACGTACACTTTACGTGGGCAATCTACCATGGGGAACCAATGCTGAAGATTTGGCCGAGGCGTTTTCCAGGTTCGGCGAAGTCCTGGACAGCCGCATTATTACCGACAGGCAGACGGGGCGCTCCCGCGGTTTTGGTTTTGTTGAGGTTAAAGACGAAGATGCTGACGGAATGATTGAAGGAATGAACGGGACTGAGCTTGCCGGTAGGGTTATTACCGTCAATGAAGCTCAGGCCAGGGATTAAATATTTTGCGTGTAAACCTCCTCTTATACGGGAGGTTTTCTTCTTGCATTCTAAACAGGGGAGAAAGAACTTGAAGCTGGATTTTTACAAGGATCGTTTAAAGGGCATGCTTAATCATAAAAGATATGAGCATTCTCTGGGCGTTATGAATACCGCCATGCAATTAGCCACGGTACACGGGGCGGATGCGGAGCAGGCGGCTTTGGCTGGTCTGCTGCATGATTGTGCCAGGTGTATACCCGAAGACCGCCTGGTGGAAATGGCCAGGGAATTTGACCTGTCCTTGCATGAAGTAGATCTGGCCCTGCCGGTGCTGCTGCATGCACCGGTGGGAGGCCGGTTGGCCCGGCGGGATTTTGGGGTTCAAGATGAAGCGGTACTCCGGGCTATAGCAGTACATACACTGGGTGACAAATACATGACATTATTAGATAAAGTACTATTTATAGCCGACAAGGTCGAACCCGGACGGCATTTCCAAGCTGTTGATAAATTACGCGCTCTGGCGAAGCAGGATCTTGACCGGGCACTGCTGAGTTGCTATGACATGTCTATCAACTATGCACTGCGGCTGGGCGACCAAGTGCATCCACAGATGATAACGGCTCGTAACAAGTTGATCCTTGACAAGCTGAGCCGGAAAATTTAATTGTCTGGAAGGAACTTTGCCCTGCTAGGCGAATAACAATAAAAAAAGGAGTCAGGAATTAGGAGTCAGAATGAAAGGCTGGTTTTAACATATTGTTTTATTCTGAATGCTGACTCCTGAATTCTGAATACCTAAAAAAACAGGGGGTATCGCTTTTTGACCATTAATCCGCAGGTTATGGTACAGGTGACCGTTGAGGCCGCGGAAGCTAAAAAGGCAGCCGCTATTACCGTGCTGAACATTGGCGGAGTTTCCATTGTGGCAGACTACTTTGTTATTTGCAGTAGTCGGTCAGCCGTGCATGCCCGAGCTATTGCCGACGCAATAGAAGAAAGTATGGTGCAGCAGGGCCTCGGCAGGGCACGAAAGGAAGGGTTTAGGGCGGGGCGCTGGATACTGCTTGATTTTGGGGCGGTGGTAACGCACATCTTCCAGGAGGAAGAACGCCGTTTTTATAACCTGGAACACCTGTGGGGTGATGCAGAGGTTGTTAAATACCCGCAAAGCATGTAAAATACGCACTTAGTGCGTTGACTTTGGTTTTACCATATTATATAATTTAGTGCAGTTAAACGAGCAAAGACTATGATGGGGAGCAGTAACCCGCAATGTGTGGCAGAGAGCCGCCGGGTGGTGCGAGGCGGTGACCGGTACGGGTGAACTCGCCCCGAAGTTGCCCGGGTTTACGCGCCGGGACGGTATGAACCGTTATCTCATTAAGTGGTTAAGGTCCCGGGGCTGTGGCGCTAAAGGGAGCGTATCCTACCAGCTCTACCAGACAGACTTTTTCAATTAGGGTGGTATCGCGGGAAAACCTCCCGTCCCTAGCAGGGGCGGGGGGCTTTTGTGTTTTTGTATTATAGGTTTTAGAAGCTGAGACAGGGGATAGGGGTTGACAATTAATGAATAATCATGCGCAAATGACTATCGGTGATTTACTGGACCGCTCGGCGGGCCGGTACCCGCATAACGAGGCGCTTGTATTCCCCGAGGCAGACGCCAGGTACACGTACAGGGAAATGCAGCAGGCCTGTAACCGCACGGCTAAAGGGATGATGGCCATGGGGATTAAGCGGGGTGAGCATATTGCCATCCTGGCCCCCAATATACCAGAATGGGTACAGACCCAGTTTGCCGGCGCTAAAGTGGGTGCGGTGCTGGTAATGGTGAACACCAGTTACCAGCTTGCCGAGTTAGAGTACCTGCTGCGCCATTCGGATGTTACAACCCTAATATTTGTCGGCAAGTTTCGTAATAATGATTACCTGGATATGATTTACCAGTTGTGCCCCGAATTGCAAGACCACATGCCGGGGCGGCTAAATTGCAAGAAGCTGCCCATGCTAAAAAACCTGGTGCTGATCGGCAACGGACAGGCTCCCGGCCTATTTACCTGGAATGAATTGCTGGCCATGGGTGAAGGTATATCAGACCAAGAGCTGGCAGCCCGGCAGGCGTCCCTGCAACCCCGAGACCTGGCTAATTTACAATATACCACCGGTATCACCGGTTTTCCAAAGGGTGTTATGCTGCCCCACGCCAGCCTGGTGCAAAATGCATCAGACATGGGCGGGTGCATGGGTCTGGGCCCCGATGACCGGCTTTGCATACCTGTGCCGCTGTTCCACACCTTCGGCTGCGTTCTAAGTACCCTTACCTGTGTAGCGGCATCTGCCACCATGGTTATTAATGAGTACTTCAATCCCATTAAAGTACTGGAAGCAGTGGAAAAGGAACGGTGCACGGCACTACACGGGGTGCCCACAATGTTTATTACCGAGCTTGAGGTGCTGGAAAAACATCATTTTAATACAGCTTCGCTGCGCACCGGTATTATGTCGGGGGCACCATGTCCGCCCGAACTGATTAATAACGTGGTTCAAAACATGGGTATAAACGACATTGTAATCACCTACGGTCAGGCCGAGGCATCGCCGGGTATTACCATGAGCCGGGCGGATGAACCGCTGGAAATACGCATGCACACAGTAGGTCGCCCGCTTAAAGGGGTGGAAGTCAAAATAGCTGATCCGTCAACCGGCAAAGACATGGCGCCAGGCAGTCAAGGTGAAATCTGCGCCCGGGGATACAATATTATGTCGGGTTATTACAAGATGCCCGAGGCTACTGCCGCTGCTATTGATAAGGAAGGCTGGCTGCATACCGGTGATCTTGGTTTGATGGACAATAAAGGTTATCTACGCGTTACCGGCCGCATCCGGGATGTAATTATCCGGGGTGGGGAAAATATTTATCCCCGGGAAATAGAGGAATTTTTATTGACCCACCCCAGTATCAGAGATGTGCAGGTGGTTGGTGTGCCCAGCGATAAATATGGTGAAGAAGTAACGGCTTTCATCCAGCTAAACGGCGGCGCAGAAGTAACGGCAGAGGAAATTAAAAAATACTGTTCCGGCCGCATCGCTCGTTACAAAATCCCGGCGCACATTCAATTTGTGGACGGTTACCCCACCGCCGCAAGCGGGAAGGTGCAAAAGTCCAAACTGCGAGAACTGGGTAGCCGGAAATTAAATTACCGCGGCAATAATGCTAATTAAATGTACACACTATAAATGAACGGTTATAGCGCATAGGAGGATGACATGATAGAACGCTATGATTTTAAAACCATTGAACCCAAATGGCAGACCAGATGGGCGGATCAGAATCTGTATGCCGTCCCGGACACCGGCGACAAACCCAAGTACTATTGTTTGGAGATGTTCCCCTACCCGTCGGGAAAACTGCACATGGGCCATGTGCGCAATTACTCCATCGGGGATGTGGTGGCCCGGTATAAGACCATGCAGGGCTTTAACGTGCTGCACCCCATGGGCTGGGACGCCTTTGGACTGCCGGCCGAAAATGCCGCCATCAAACATGGCGCCATGCACCCCGCCCAGTGGACTTACGAGAATATAGCCACCATGCGGGAACAGCTTAAACAATTAGGCATTAGCTATGATTGGGATCGTGAGGTGGCCACTTGCCATCCCGGCTATTATAAATGGACCCAGTGGCTGTTTCTGCAACTTTATCACCGGGGCCTGGCTTACAAAAAAAAAGCAGCGGTTAACTGGTGTACGTCCTGTGCCACGGTACTGGCCAATGAGCAAGTTAAGGACGGCGGCTGTGAGCGCTGTAAGGCCGTGGTAGAAAAACGGGAATTGTCACAATGGTTTTTTAAAATCACCGATTACGCCGACCGGCTGTTGGATGACCTGGATAAACTGCCAGGTTGGCCGGATAAAGTCAAAATTATGCAAGATAACTGGATTGGCCGCAGCGAAGGTGCCGAAATTACATTCACCATTGACGGGCTGGATGAAACAATGACTGTCTTCACCACCCGCCCGGATACCGTATTCGGCGTTACCTATATGGTGCTGGCCCCTGAGCATCCCCTGGTGGAAAAACTAATTGCGGGCAAACCCCAGGCCGAGGAAGTCAGAGCCTTGGCCGCCAGCGTGCGCCACCAGAGCGACCTGGCCCGTACTGCGACCGAAACGGAAAAAATCGGCTTGTTCACCGGTGCCTATTGCATCAACCCGGTAAACGGGGAAAAAGTGCCGGTTTTGGTAGCCAACTACGTGCTTATGGAATACGGCACCGGCGCGGTGATGGGCGTTCCCGCCCACGACCAACGTGACTTTGAGTTTGCCCGCAAATACAACCTGCCCATTCGGGTGGTTATCCAGCCCGAGGGCGTGGCCCTTAACCCTGACGAAATGACCGAAGCATATTATGGTGGGGGGGTAATGGTTAATTCCGGGCCTTTCGACGGCACGCCCAACGAAGAAGGCATAACCGCAGTGACCCGGTACCTGGAGGAAAAGGGATTGGGCCGCGGCCTGGTTAATTATCGGCTGCGGGACTGGCTGATTTCACGGCAGCGTTACTGGGGGGCGCCGATTCCCATAGTCTATTGCGAAAAGTGCGGCACTGTGCCGGTGCCGGATCAAGATCTGCCGGTAATGCTGCCCATGGACGTGGCCTTCACACCCACGGGCCGCTCACCGCTGGAGGAACACGCCGCATTCGCCAATGCCGCCTGCCCGGCTTGTGGCGGTAAGGCCCGGCGGGAAACCGACACCATGGACACCTTTATGTGTTCTTCCTGGTACTACTACCGCTACACCAGCCCCCGGGACGAAGACAACGCCTGGGATCCGGCCAGCGTGCGCTACTGGCTGCCGGTGGACCAGTATATCGGCGGGGTGGAGCACGCCATCCTGCACCTTTTATACAGCCGGTTTTTCACCAAGGTGCTTTTCGATGCGGGGTTGGTGGGTAACGAGGAACCTTTCACCAATCTGTTAACCCAGGGGATGGTGTTAAAGGACGGAACTAAAATGAGCAAGTCCAAGGGTAATGTGGTCAGTCCCGAAGACATTGTAGCCTCTTACGGTGCCGACACAGCCCGTTTGTTTATCCTGTTCGCCTCACCCCCGGAACGTGACCTGGAATGGAGCGACCAGGGGGTAGAAGGATGCTACCGGTTTTTAAACCGCGTGTGGCGCTTGGTGGAGCCCCTGAAGGACTCCCTGGCCAATTTACCGCTGCCCGGCCCCGGTAAGCTGTCCGGGGTGAACGGAGAGATGCGTCGAGTGACCCATGTGACCATCAAACGGGTCACCGAAGACGTGGGCAACCGGTTTAACTTCAACACCGCAGTCAGCGCTATCATGGAACTGGTTAACGCGATGTACCAGTTCCGGGAAGTGCCTGAGGTCGACCGGGATCGGGGCGTGATGAAAGAAGCCGTGGAAACGCTGGTGCTGCTGCTGGCGCCTTTCGCCCCTCACATAGCCGAGGAACTGTGGGAGCTTACCGGTCATGCCGGAAGCGTGCACAGCAAGCCCTGGCCAAATTACGAACCCGAGGCCATCCAAGAAGATGAAGTCACCATCGTGGTGCAAATAAACGGTAAGGTACGGGAACGCATGCTGGTGCCCGCCAACATCAAACCCGATGAAATGAAGGAACTGGTAATGCAACAGGAACGGGTACAGGAACTGATTGCCGGCAAGCAGGTAGTCAAGGTAATCCCGGTGCCCGGTAAACTGATCAATATCGTAGTCAAGTAAGGCATAATTCTGGTACTAAAAAATTAGCCTGACATTCTGAACGTAGCGCAGAATCTGGCATTTAAGACAGATTTATGTCACAAGTGAAGGAAGAGACTTGTTAAATTAAAGACAGCATAAAAAAGGAAGACAGACCCCGATGAAAAACAAAAATCGGCATCTGTCTCCTTTTTCTTACCCATGTAAAGTTACCAATCAGGTGCGATTATAAGTCTACGCCATATCAAAACTATCCCCTATGGCGTTAATCCATCCATTAAAAATATACGGATATCCATAACCGCGCAAGTTGTCTGGAAATTGGCATTTTGTCTTGGAGGAGCAAAATAGAAATGATTAGGAAAATATCTGCAATTTATTCATTCGTAATAGGAATATCTATAGTGGGAATGTGGTGTATGATTTTACTGACTGAAGGCACACCAGAGGGACCACTTGAAATTACTTTTCATTTAATTTCTGAATTTTTAATGGCTGGTCTACTAATAGCGAGCGGGTACATATTATTAGGGCTTAAGACTAAAGGAGCAAAAGTTTTCATGGTTGCACATGGTATGTTGATTTATTCTGTTTTAAATGCTGCAGGCTATTATGGACAAAGAGGCAATATTGGTATGACAAGTATGTTTATCTTTATTTTTATTGTCTCATCAGTTCTTATAGTTTTAGGTTTTATTAAAAGAGGAAACTTTATATAGAGTTGATTTAAAAGGTAATTGCCCTGGCCAATATAGATTCATTGTACTGCCGATACCAAAGAAAAGGCGCATGTTGCTAGGATTTAGTGGCAGTTACGATATGATAACTGAATGGAGTTTGCTAAACTATATGCACATCGAATACAGGGTAACAAAGGATAATGATAACCAAAAGGTCTCGCAGATACTTAAAAGCCGGCTTAAATTTTCCCGTGGTGAAATAAGAAGGATTAAACGGTGTGCCGGACTTATGGTGAACGATCAAACTGTGCGTTTGAATGCGCTGGTCAAAGAAGGCGATTTAATACGGGTAAATTTTCAGGATGATGTTGCTCAACCGGTAATACCTCAGGACATACCTTTGAATATTCTCTTTGAGGATGAACACATCCTGGCAGTGAACAAACCTTTCAATATGCTAGTACACCCGCTTTCATATCATGTTCTGAACACCTTGGCTAACGGCGTTATTTATCATTGGCAGCAACAAGGTCATAATAGTAAATTCAGAGCGGTCAGCCGGTTGGATAAAGATACTTCTGGAGCTATCTTAATCGCCAAAAGCAGTTACAGCTGTCATCAACTTTCCGAGCAAATGAAAAATGGCCTATGCCAGAGAGAATACCTGGCAGTGGTGCATAACAGAGTAACTATGGAATCTGGCATCATTGACTTGCCTATCGGTCGGCCTGATGATGATTCCCTTATCTTTGGCGTAACAGACCAGGGTAAAGAAGCGGTCACTCATTTTACCGTAATACAGCGTTTCGCCAGCGGCAGTTTGGTCAAGTTGCGGTTAGGAACAGGCCGTACCCACCAAATAAGAGTTCATATGAAACATCTAGGCCATTCCCTAATGGGAGATGATTTATACGGGGGTAGTTTAGATCTGATCCTTCGTCAGGCTTTACATAGTTGGCGACTGGAGTTTAACCATCCTGTCACCAAGGAAAAAATGCAACTGGAGGCCCCTCTGCCAACCGATATGACATCTCTTATTCATAAGTTAAAAAACGATGGCAGGGAACTTAACTGCTTAGATTCTCAGCTGCGCTTAGAATGACAATCTCGCTATAATTGACTTTTTAGTGCCTCTCTCACAATGCACTTTCCAGCGCAAGAATGATTTACAGCTTGACGATAATAGTTAACATGTTTATTATTTAACATATAAATAAATATTTAATTGTTATATTGATATTGTGCCTGACAGATTTGGGCACCAACGTAATTGGAAAGGGGTAATATTCTCATATGCAGTTGAACAACCCGTTGGACGTATACAAGCATCTGCCTAAAACAAACTGCCGGGAGTGCCAGGAACCAACCTGCCTGGCCTTTGCCGCCGCGGTGATTCAGGGTAAAAAAAAGCTTGCCAAGTGTCCGCATCTAAATGAAAGCGTGCTTGAAAAAGCCAGTGTTATAACTAATGAACCGATTTCCCTGGCCAACCAACAAGAGCAAATCTTAAAGCAACTAAAAAAAGAAATTACCGCTGTAGACTTTGCTTCCTCAACCGAAAGACTGGGTGCGGTTTTAACCGGTGAGAAGTTGGCGATAAAAATTTTAGGCAGGGATTTTGTCGTTGATACCGGGGGAAATATAACCTCAGCTTGCCACGTAATTCACTGGGTGACGATACCGCTTTTAAGTTACATAATTTCAAGCGCGGGTAAGGATGTTGCCGGAACCTGGATGCCATTTAGAGAACTTAAAAAAGGCACGATCTGGCTACCTTTATATGATCAGAGATGTGAAAAACCCTTAAAGCAGATCGCTGACAAACATACCGATCTTTTTGCAGACCTGTTACATATTTTTGGCGGTAAACAGGTGGGTGACAATTCAAAGGAAGAAATTAGTTTCGTTCTGTATCCGCTGCCCAAGGTTCCCATTCTGATTAAATACAAACCTAAAGACGAACTGGATTCCAAGTTAAATATTTTCTTTGACCGGACGGTGGAAGAAAATCTTAACATTGAATCTTTGTATTTTATATGTGCCGGCATGGTGGTTATGTTCGAAAAGATTGCCGTCAGACACGGTATTCATTAGCACCCAGGGCCCCAAGGATTGCTACTGCCGGGTGGTCACTTCTTGCACTGTTTTAGCCCAGACCTCCGGCTTAACCTGACGGTACTTGTAACCGCCGACCCGATAATCGTGGCCTGGAACTGCTTTTTTTTGCAGCAGTTCGGGGCCACAATTTTTTAACAGGCGGTAAAAGTCCAGAATTTGGCCGGGGCCGATATTGGTGTCTACTTGGGTGGCAAAAACCCAAATTACCCGGGGCAGTTTGATCAGCATGTCCGGTGTGGTTACAGCATCGGCCAACTGCCGTATTTCTATCTGCAGGTTGACCGGGCCGTCCACATAACGGCCGTCAAAAATGTCGGCCAAATTGGTTTTTACGCCGGCCATTTGGATGATGCCGATCAGTTTACTGGCATCAACCAGCGATTTTTGATCTACGCTTATATAGGTCTCTATTGACGTACCAAACAACTGCTCCAACCGGCGGATCAGTTTAGCTCTGCCGTGTTTCACATAGTACTCGGCTACCGTCAAACTATTGTTGTCTTCCCCCAGATATGCGTACATGGGCACCGATACAATACCCAGCGGTCCGGCGTGATTTGGGAAAAAAGTCAGGTTAACTGCTTTTAACCTTGGCCCGTCGGTCCAGAATATAATGGTGCTTTGGGGAGTGTTGTAGGATTCACTTTCCTTGGATTGCGCAAAAACACTGGCATGGCATGGCAATATAATTGAAGCTATTAAAATTAGGATTAACAATTTAGCCCGCAACAATTGAACCTCTTTCCAACGACAGACAAGTTAGGCGCACCTGCAGTCCACCGCCTGAGTTTGTTACCAAATTTACTCAGGCATTAGGTATTTTACCCGCTAGGCCAATGTTTATAAAACAAACTTTTGGTTTTAAACAGAAGTCATGAGGAAGGCGTCATTTAGAAATAAAATTCGGTAGGCGGGTTGCTGCTGTAGTTCTTTATGCAGCGGCCTTTGGATGAACGGAACAGATCCCGGAAAAACCGGTCGAAGTCTTCCTTGGGCAGGCAGATGTACCCGTCGGTGTTAGCCAGGCTGCCGTTGACGGACATATTAAAAAAGATGTGGTGGCGAGTTATTTTGATGATCGTGAGTAAGTATTCGTTTTCGTGCATTACTGTCCCGATGCCTCCTATACAAGCAGTCTTGTTTTCTTCAAGTTTACAGCTACTGTCATTTACTAATATTTTATAGTAAAATATCCTCACGATCCAATATCTATTGACAGTGGGGTGTTGGATGTATATACTGTTTATTATGCTTTAATACACTAAACAGATAACGAGATAAAGCAAGGAGGCGCACCAGGTAATGGAACAGAAACTAAAGCTGGGGCTGCCCAAGGGCAGTTTGCAGGAATCCACATTTCAGCTTTTTAAGCGGGCGGGATTCAATATTTCGGTCCGCAGTCGTTCATATTTTCCCAGTATTGATGACCCGGAAATTGAAGTGGTGTTGATGCGGGCCCAGGAAATTCCCAGGTACGTTGACGGCGGAGTACTTGACGCCGGGCTAAGCGGGCTGGACTGGATACTGGAAAACGAAGCAGATGTGATAGAGGTGGCCGACCTATCCTATTCCAAACAAACCACCAATCCCATTCGGGTGGTGCTGGCCGTGGCCGAAAACAGCGGTATCGAAACGGTTCAGGATCTGCAGGGCAAACGTATTGCCACTGAACTGGTGCGGTTGACCAGTAATTACCTGGCCAAATACAATGTTACCGCCAAGGTGGAATTCAGTTACGGGGCCACTGAGGTTAAAGTGCCTCAGTTGGTGGACGCTATTGTGGATATTACCGAGACCGGTAGTTCACTGAAGGCAAATAAACTGCGGGTTATTGATACTATACTGGTTTCCACCACCAGGCTGCACGCCAATAAGACTGCTTGGGAGAACCCGTTCATTAAGGAAAAATTGCAGAACCTGTCGGTGTTGTTGCTGGGCGCACTGCGGGCTGATTCCAAAGTCGGCCTTAAAATGAATGTGCCCGGTGACAAATTGGACGATGTGCTGGCTATTCTGCCGGCTATGAAGCACCCCACAGTTTCCCAGTTAATAAACAGCGATTGGATGGCCATAGAGGTTGTGCTGGACGAGAAGAAGGCGCGTGATTTAATCCCCGCACTGCGTCGGGTGGGCGCCCAGGATATTATCGAGTATCCTTTAAACAAAGTAATACCATAAAGAGAATCGGGGTCAGGCCCTGCATAACTGCATAATTGCTTAATACTTAAGCAATTATGCAGTTATGCAGGGCCTGACCCCGGTCTGGGAATATAAATAATATTGGTTCGGTATGATAATGACAGTCGAAAATGCCGGTGATTAAGATTTTTTTGGTAACGCCTGACATCATAGTATAATATGCTATAATTAGTTTTATCATCGCGCATGGGAGGGGGCAGCAGGTTGATACCGCTCAGGGATAGCGCTAAGTCCAGCACATTCCCCTTTGTGAACATTGCCATTATTGTGTTGAATCTGGTGATTTACGTTAACGAAGTACTAATGGAGCCCTTTGAACTAAATCAGTTTTTTTATACTTACGGTCTGATCCCGGCCGAAGTTTCAAACACCTTTTATACCGGTGCTGCTGTCACGCCGCTGCTGGTAAGTTTTATTACTGCCACCTTTGTACATGGCGGTTGGTTTCATGTGCTGGGTAACATGCTTTTCTTATGGGTGTTTGGTGATAACGTGGAGGATCGGTTGGGTCACGCCAAGTATCTGTTGTTTTATTTGCTGGCTGGTATGGCAGGCGGAGCGGCTCATATTATGACTAACCCTGCTTCCACCGTGCCCGTTATAGGGGCTAGCGGTGCCGTGGCCGGGGTGTTGGGCGCGTATATTATCGCTTTCCCCCGTTCCCGGATCCTGGCCTTGGTGCCATTGTTTGTTATATTCTTCCTGGCTGAAATACCGGCTATCGTTTTTATTGCTATTTGGTTTGTACTACAGTTGTTTAATGGGGTGGCCTCCCTGGGCGGAACTGCCACTACGGTCGCTTATTGGGCTCATATCGGCGGTTTTGTGATTGGCGCGCTGCTGATTAAAATATTGGCTCAACGCCGGGAAAGAAATTACTTCCGCCCGTAGAAAAGTAGCGGTAATAACGTCTTGACAGCCATTAATGACAGTGTTAATGTTTTTACATAATTGACTTGTTAATATTAGTTTTAAAGGAGTCTGGCAGATGGCCAAACAAGTAAAAAAATTGTGCAGGTCAAGCCGCAACCGGATGATTGCCGGGATATGTGGGGGAGTTGCCGAATATTTTGATGTGGATCCCACTGTGGTAAGGATTGGGTATGTGATTATATCGGTTTTTTCGGTGGCTTTTCCGGGTATCTTGGTGTATCTGATCGCCTGGTTGCTGATGCCTCAGGATTTTTAGTATCGAATAATGAAATATTCTAGATCATTGACGCCGAACAGTCGGCGTTTTTTTTTGCCCTTGGTCAGCTTAAAGCTTAGTAAATCGTTATATGACTAAATAGATTATAAACGTTTAATTTTTATTAAAAGGGTAATTAAAGTCGTAAGTGAGCAAAGATAATAATTATAATGCAAATTACAAATAATTTTAATATATAAACTTTTAGTGCTGCGGTTTACACCACTTTGTATAACTTGTATAATCGTTGTTATTATATACCATTTAATTATACCATTTAATCGAAATTGACGAGGTGGATAAATTGGCTGAACTCACAAAGATGGTTCGTCCTGGGTCAGTGGCTGTAGTAGGCGCTTCCGCTGCCGCAGGAAAAATAGGCAACACCATCTTAAACAATATGATCAGCAGCGGTTTTGACGGTAAGATCTATCCGATCAACCCCAAGGAAAAGGAGATTAAGGGTATTAAAGCATATCCGTCGGTCATTGATATCAAGGAACCGGTGGACATGGCTGTTATTGCCGTGCCGGCATCGCGGGTTCCGGATGTGGCCGAAGAATGTGGCAAAGCCGGGGTCAAAAACCTGGTGGTTGTCTCCGCCGGCTTTAAAGAGGTCGGCCCCGCCGGGCTAGAGTTGGAAAAACGCTTGACTAATGTTTGCCGCCAGTATGGGATGCGCATGCTTGGCCCCAACGTAGTGGGGTTAATTGATACCCACACACCGATTAACGCATCATTTTCCGGTACCTTTCCCCAGCAGGGTGAAATAGCTTTTTTCTCCCAGAGCGGCGCTATGCTGGTGGCTATTCTTGACTGGAGTGCCGCCGGCGGGCTTGGTTTTAGTCGGGTGATCAGCTTGGGTAATAAGGCAGACCTTTCTGAAATTGATTTTATTGAAGATGCCGCCGATGACCCGAACACCAAGGTTATTTTATGCTACATCGAGGACATAGTGGACGGGCGCCGTTTTCTAGAAGTGGTTGCCCGGGCAGCCCGTAAAAAACCGGTTATAATCCTTAAGTCTGGCACCAGCCAGGCCGGAGCACAGGCAGCTTCCTCACATACCGGAGCCCTGGCGGGCAGCGACCTGGCCTACGAAGTAGCATTCCGCCAGTGCGGTGTTATCCGGGCTCACAGTATGACCGAGCTTTTTGACCTGGCCGTGGCATTTGCCAGGGCACCGGTGCCCCGGGGCAGCCGGGTGGCTATAGTGACTAACGCCGGCGGGCCCGGGATTATCGCTACTGATAATGTAGAAAACACAGGTTTGCAAATGGCCCGTTTTACCAAGGAAACCATAGAAGAATTAAGGGTGAAACTCCCCTCGGAAGCGGGATTATATAACCCGGTGGACGTGCTGGGGGATGCCAAGGCAGACCGCTACAGGCTGGCGTTGCAAAAAGTTTGTGCCGATCCCAACGTGGACAGTGTGGTGGTGCTGGTATGTCCTGCCGGCGTCACCGAACCGGTTCAGACCGCCGAGGCGATTTTGGAAATGCGGGAGGCTTTCCCCGAAAAACCTATTTTCGCTGCTTACATGGGCGGTGAAAACCTGGCCAAGGGAGCCGGATTGCTGGTTCGGGCGGGAGTACCCTGTTACACTTTTCCCGAACCGGCCATTGCTTCCATTAGGGGGCTGGTTCGTTATAACGAACTTCTTAACACCCCGGAAGAGGGGGGTTCCACCAACCTCAAGGGTCTCGACCGCAACGGGGTTAAGGCCATTTTTTACGATGTCATCAGAGACCAACGTTTGGTGCTGCTGGGCAGCGAGGCGGCAGAGGTAGCCAACTGCTACGGAATACCGGCAACGCCCATCACGTTGGCTACAACACCCCAGGAAGCGGTCTCTGAAGCGGATAAGATGGGCTACCCGGTGGTCATGAAAGTGGCCTCGCCGAAGATTTTGCACAAAACAGACGTAGGCGGGGTGAAGATCGGACTTAAAGACGCCGCCCAAGTCCGGGAAGCTTTTACGGATATAATGGACAACGTGCATGGTTATATGCCCCAGGCAGTGATTTACGGGATTGAGGTGCAGAAAATGATGCCCAAGGGAGACGAGCTAATCGTGGGCATGACCAGGGATGTTCAGTTTGGTCCGCTAATTGCCTTCGGGCTTGGTGGTATCTATGTAAACCTGCTTAAAGACGTTAGTTTCCGGCTGGCTCGCGGCTTGTCGGCTCGGGAAATTGAGATAATGCTTCGGGAAACCAAGGCCTACACCCTGCTGCGGGGATACCGGGGTGAAAAGCCCAGGGATATTGAAGCCGTTGTCGACGTCATCAGGCGCGTGGCGGCCTTGGTTACAGATTTCCCAGAAATAACCGAAATGGATATTAACCCGGTTTTTGCTTACGAAGAAGGTATGGGGCTTTCCGCCCTGGATATAAAAATCACCATATCGTGAGGTGTTTGTTAAAATGAAAAACCTGTTTATAGCTGGTAACCCCGGCAGTGGAAAAACCGCGGTGGCTTTGGGGCTGGCTCTCAAGTTCAAGGAACTGGGCTACCGGGTAGGTTATTTTAAGCCGGTGGACAGCGGCAGGAAATCAGCTTCCGGCAAAATCCCGGGCGGGGATGCCGTATTGATGAGAGAAGTTTTGGGCATGGAGGTTCCGGCGGGTTTAATAAGCCCGATAATGGCCGGCCCGGCCTACCTGAATAAGTTTGGTGGTAAGGCCGGCACTATCGACGAGATAATGGATGCCTACCAAGAAGTTTCCGGCGGGTACGACATTATGTTAATGGAAGGGGCGGTTTATCCTTTTGCCCTGGCCTCAGTGGGTTTAGATTCGGCAATACTGGCGAAAAAGCTGGATTCTTTGCTGGTTAACGTGCTTAAAGTTGAAGATGATTACAGTCTGGATCAGGCCATATTCTATAACAGTTACATGGCCTGCATGCAAACTCCCGTGGCGGGAACGGTTTTCAGCAATGTCACTCGCACACTGCTGGCCAAAGCCGAGGATATATTCCGGATCACCCTGGAAGAAAAGGGCTATAAGACACTGGGTATTATCCCTAGTCGGCCGGAAATTGCTGCTCCCACTGTGGGTGAATACCAGGAGCGCTTGGGCGGTGAAGTGCTGGTGGGACACGAACATATGGATCGGTTGGTGGAAGATGTTATAGTCGGGGCTATGACCATGGACAGCGCGCTGACTTACCTACGCCGGTCGGCCAATAAGGCTGTGGTATTAGGCGGTGACCGGGCAGACTTGGCCCTGGCAGCTCTGGAAACTCATACATCGGTGCTTATTCTTACCGGGGGACTATATCCGGATGTCAAGGTTCTTTCCAGAGCCGGGGAGAAGGGGGTGCCCGTGCTGCTGACGCACCAGGATACTTACACTGTGATTGAAATGCTGGGCCAGGTGTCCAGACATATCAAGCCAACCGATAAGGTGGGCATATCCATTGCTATGGATAATATCAACCGCTACTGTGACTGGCAGTACCTGCTAAAGGCACTGGACAGCTAACCAAAAACTTGTTTACATGAAATGCCGGAGGCCAAACCTCCGGTTTCATTTTAAAGGCTATAAAAAAAGTTAAAAAATTAAGATAACTTAATCTTCGACATAATCTCTGAAGGTAAATTGTCTCCTTATGTCAAAAACTTATACACTTTTCTAATTTTTGGGGGTGGTGTAGTGCGAAAAAAAATAAAAGTAAAACGACGGTTTACTTACCATAAAACACCATCCAACCTCTTCGGCAGTCTGTTTGACAGCTTGCCGAACAGCATTCTGGTTGTTGATTTTAATGGCCGGATTATTTACGCCAACAGAACCAACGAATTGTTGACCGGCTACTTAACCGAGGAAATTATAGGGCATTACCCCACTATTTTTAGCGCTGAATTTAATGCTGAAAATACGGACGAGGAAATACGCTCCAAGCTTGCCCGGGGTGAAAGCTGGCATGGTGAACTAAAACAACGCCGCAAAGACGGCACTACCTTTATTGCGGAATTTGAGGTTTTTCCCGTAACCAATAACGGTACCCCGGTAGCCTGGGCCATCATGCAGCGGGATGCAACCAGGCGGATAACAGCCGAACAGGCGCTTAAAGAACAGGCGCATTTGCACAGGATATTTATGGATGCCATACCCAACCAGGTATTTTTCATGAATAATGATGGTTTTTATGAAGAGTGCAACCAGGCGCTCCAGACAAATATAGGGCTGCCGAAAGAAAGAATCGTGGGCAAATCTGTTTATGATTTGCACCCCAGGGAACTGGCGGAGCTTTATGAGCAAAAAGATAATCAGCTCTTTAAAGAACCAGGGATACAACAATACGAGGTGCCCTGTCTCTATGCGGACGGTTTGCTACACCACGTAATTTGCAACAAGGCTATTATCACGGATACCCATGGACAAATAGCCGGTCTGGTGGGAGTGATTGTGGATATTACTGATCGCAAACTCGCCGAGGAGGCATTACAGGCCGAAAGACATAAACTTTTTGCCCTGCTGGAAATGCTTCCGCTTTTAATTGCCCTAATTGATAGTAGTTGCGTTATCCGTTTTGGTAACCGTTTTTTTAAAGAAAACTTTGGGGTTTGGGAAGGCCGGCATTGCTACAATGTTTTTGAGGGACGCAGTGAGCCATGCACAAAATGTTATGCATTAAAAACGCTGCATACCGGGGAACACAGTAAACGGGAATGGATTATTAATGGTATGGTGTATGAAATACATAATTACCCTTTTGGCGATACGGACGGAACCCCCTTGGTTCTAGTGCTGGGCATTGATATAACAAAGCGCAGCAGGATGGAAAATGACTTGCGGGAAAGCGAGGAACGCTACCGGCAACTGGTAGAACTTTCGCCGGACGGCATTGTTATTCACTGCGGTAGTGAAATTGAATATGCCAATAATGCGGGGGCAAAAATTATAGGTGCAACCGTGCCCGGCGATTTATACGGGAAGCAGGTCATGGATTTTGTGCACTCGAATAGTAAAAAAATGGTGGAGCAGCGGATGCGCAAAATTGCGGCCGGTAATACAACTATACCGTTTGCGGAACACAAGCTTATCCGGCTGGACGGAAGCGACATTGATGTTGAAATAGCCGGTGTTCCTTTGACTTTAAAAGGAAAACCAGCGGTGCAGATTGTAATCCGGGACATAACCGAACGCAAGGAAATAGAAAAAAACCTTTCCCGGTTGGAGGCAATGAACTTGGTGGGGGAAATGGCCGCCAGTATCGGGCACGAAATACGAAACCCGATGACCTCGGTGCGCGGTTTTCTGCAAATATTGCAAGACAAGGAAGAGTGTACCCGGTATCAAGAGTATTTTAGTTTAATGATTGATGAACTGGATAGGGCTAATTCCATTATTTCCGAATACCTGTCACTGGCCAGAAACAGGCCCGTGGCAAAAAAAGAACAAAATCTTAATGCAGTGTTAAAAAGATTGGTGCCGTTAATCGAGGCCGACGCTTCTAAAAAAAATATGCGCATTAAGTTACTGTACAATGTTGTACCCGAACTTGAACTGGATGATAAGGAAATTCGACAACTGATTTTAAACTTGGTACGCAACGGTATGGAGGCCATGTCCACCGGGGGAGAATTAACTATTTACACCAGTCTGGATAGTGACGAGGTGATTTTGGCCGTTCGGGATCAGGGGCAGGGTATTAAGAAGGATGCGCTAGGTAAATTGGGTACCCCGTTTTATACCACCAAAAGCAATGGAACCGGCCTGGGCTTGGCGGTCTGTCACAGTATAGCCGAAAGGCACAATGCGGCGATTAACGTCCAAACCAGTTCCGCCGGTACTACCTTTGAGGTGCGTTTCAAAGTTACGATAAGTTAAAATGACTAGTTTATTTTGCTTTTGGAAGAATAACTTAAAGGAATAAAACGGTACGATAATAGTGGTCATGTTAGTAATTACAGAGGTGAGTAGATGCGTTTTTTAATAATCCACGTTAACAGTTTTAAATCTATCATTACCGAAAAGGGGCGGTCTAAGTTCGCTGAACCTCCGAAACCTGCCGAAACCGCAGTTGAAGAGGCACTGGTGGTGCTGACCAGCGTAGAAAAAGCGGATGAAAATGATCCTGAAACTGTGGCCTACAAGGCAGCGGAGGAAATTGCCGCCAACGCGGAAAATCTGAAAGTGCGCACAGTGGTGATCCATCCCTTTGCTCATTTGTTTGCTGATTTGGGTAAACCATCGGTAGCCATCAGAGTAATGCAGAATGTACAAGAAAGGCTGGCCCAAAAGGGTTACGAGGTTATCCGGACACCATTCGGCTGGTTCAACACCTTGGAGATTAACGCCAAAGGACATCCTTATTCCAGGGTGGCCAGGATTATCACAGCCGACAGCTAGTATTTAATTTTTAAAACTATATAGCGTAAATCAATGCAGGGCTATTTTTGCTAAAAGGATAGCCCTGCTTTATTTTTTAAAAATTGGCTTACCCAGTCGTTAACCCGACATTATATTGTATCAGGAGCGACATATTGCCCGGCGGGGCTTTGTTATGATTATGTATAAAGCCAGTTTATGATCAATATAAAAAATAATGATTTTCGCTTTTTGAAAGCGTAGCTAGGGTAACGGTTTTTTAAATCGATCCGGGCAAAAAAATATGACATGGAAAGGGTTGACTTATGAGCGTATACAGCATCTGTCTGATGTGTACTGTGCGCTGCCCCATCAAGGTCGAGATTGAGAACAACGATGTCCGCTTGATTGAGGGTAACCCGCACGCCCCAGGTATTGAAGGCAGCATTTGCCCCAAGGGAGCGGCGGGTGTGGCGTTGCTTAACGATGACCAGAGGCTTAAAAAACCCCTAATTAGGACGGGCCCCAGGGGAAGCGGCCAGTGGCGCGAGGCCGAATGGGACGAAGCGTTGGATTACGTGGCCGTCAGCCTTAAAGAGGTTACCGAAAAATACGGTAATCGCGCCGTGGCCATGACCGAAAGGGCCAATCTTAATTCCCACATTAGCAAGACCTTTATGAAAGCCATTGGTTCGCCCAATTACTTCACCCATGACAGTTGCTGCAAGGGTTCTTTGAATACCGCTTTTCGGTCATTGACAGGCTATGCTGACGGCAGCGTAAGCGTGGACATACCCAAAACCAAACATATCATTCTGTACGGGCGCAATTACTTCGAATCCATCGAACTAAAAGCAGTTAAGCAGCTTACGGGCGCCCTGGACAGCGGCACCAGGCTGACCTATATAGACCCCAGGATTACTGTTACTGCCGCCAAGTCCGACGATTACCTAATGATTAGACCGGGTACCGACCTGGCGCTAAACTACGCATTGATGCACGTAATTATCAAGGAAGGGCTCTACGACGCAGGATATGTTGACCGTTGGGTGGTGGGCTTCGATGAATTGCAGAAATTTGTTGTGCCGTACACTCCGGAGTGGGCTGAGCAGGAAACCGGCATCCCGGCCCGCCAAATTATCTCGCTGGCGCGCGATGCCGCCGCTGTCAAACCTGCAGTAATCTTCCACTACGGATACCGGTCATCCCATTACACCAACGAGGTGTATTTTAGAAGATCAATGATCATATTGAACGCCCTCATGGGCAGCATTGAGGCCCCCGGAGGCATTGTCTTTAAGAAAGGGGCGGCGGAAGTCGGTAAAAAACCTCTTAACAAGCTAACCGGCCAAGAATTGCCCCGGGTTACCGAAGAAAGATGTGACGGAGTGGGCACACCCAGGTTCCCTACCCCGGATCCCGCTCACGGTGTGGTGCAGTTGCTGCCCCGGGTAATTATGGAACAGGATCCCTACCCGGTAAAGGCGTTGCTGGTCTGGCGGCATGACCCGGTGCTGTCAATTCCCGACTATCAATACAACAAACGTGCCTTTAGTGAGCTGGACTTTCTGGTGACTATCGACATAAACTTCAGCGAAACCGCCTGGCTGGCCGACGTTATACTACCCGAATCTATTTACCTGGAGCGGGGTGATTCCATTCAGGAGATTAATGGTCTGAAGCCGTCATTGTTTATAAGGAATGCGGCCGTGACGCCCAGGCACGATACCAAGCCGGGCTGGGAAATTATGAAAGGCATTGCCGACAGGATGGGCGTTGGAGATTACTTCCCCTATAATTCTCTGGAGGAACTGTGGGCTTACCAGCTTGAGGGTACCGGTATTAGTTTACAGGATTTCGAAGCCAAGGGTTTTGTCACCCTGGCCGGCGAACCCATATACTGGAACAGACAAAATGGAATTAAGTTTAAAACCCCCTCCGGGAAGATAGAGTTTGTATCCAGCCTGCTAGAAAACAATGGTATACCTTCCTTCCCGGCCTATGAGCCGGTAAGACCACCCGCGGAAGGTAGTTTCAGGCTGATGATCGGGCGTAATGTGGCGCACACGCATGTATCCACGCAAAACAACCCGCTTTTAAATGAACTGCTGTCGGAAAACGCGCTGTGGATTAACGGTGCCCAAGCTGAAAAGCTGGGTATCAAAAACGGTGGCTTGGTCGAGGTGGAGTCAACCAGAGGTAAAGAGACGCTACGCGCCTTAGTGACAGATTTAATTCACCCCGAGGCGGTTTTCATGCTGCACGGTTTCGGACGCCGGGTACCCGCGCTGACCAGGTGCTACAATAAGGGAGGCAGCGACACCGCGCTGCAGGAAAATATAACCGATATGGTGGGCGGTAGTCCGGCCCTTCAACACGTTCATGTAACTGTTAAGCCGGTTGTGGAATAAAGACACTTTTAGCACGCGTCATTTTAGGCGGGGAGGTTTATATATTGAGCAAGTATTATCTGTACCAGGACGAAAGAAAATGCATTGCCTGCCGCAGTTGTCAGGTACAGTGCAAGGTAAATAAGGGACTGGGCGTGGGACCCAAATTAAGCCAGATTGTTGAAGTCGGCCAGGTAAACATAGCCGGCATCCCCAAAGCTAATTATGTATATATGTCCTGCTTCCACTGTGCCGACCCGTGGTGCATGGCAGCCTGCCCCAACAAGGCCATCCGCAAACGGCCCCAGGACGGCATAATTTATATTGACCAGGATCGCTGTGCTGGTTGTAAAAGCTGCATTATGGCCTGTCCTTGGAGCGCTCCCCAGTGGGACGCCAGGAAAAATAAAACCATTAAATGTGACTTCTGTATGGATCGCATAGATGAAGGCAAGAAACCTGCCTGTGTATCAGCCTGTCCCACGGGCAGCCTGGAATTTGTATTGACTGACCAGGTACCCGACACCAAAAGGGTCAGGTTCGCGCGGGAAATTCTAGCGGGTAAAGTACGATAACCCGGGAAGTGGGGCAAAAATGGCTGAACAAAAAAAATGCCAGGTTAGTCATTCTGCGAACATTATAAGCGAATTTTTAAAGGCTGGGGATCACTGTGACTTCTGCGGGCGCCATTTAAAAGAGATACTACACTTGCTGAACAGCGTGCGGGCGGGAGACGCCCAAACTGACGCTCTTGACGTCCTGCGTAAAATGGCTTTAAAAGTTATCAACTTGTGCCGGTGCGGCAGGGGGGAAATGGTGGCCCAAGAATTTAGCTTTGCTATGCAGGCCCACAGGGACGATTTCCTGGTGCACCTGGAAAACAAAGTGTGTCCCGCCGGCCAGTGTCCGAAGCTGGTTCCTGCACCCTGCCAGGCTGCGTGCCCGGCGGGGATCGATATTCCCAATTATATAGCGCTGGTGGGACTGGGCCGTTATCAGGAAGCCCTGGCGCTGATTAGGGAGGATGTGGCGTTGCCCGGGGCACTGGGCCGTGTTTGCGAGCACCCCTGTGAAAAGGTATGTCGCCGGGGGCAGGTGGACAGGCCGATTTCCATATGCGCGTTAAAAAGGCTGACCTACGACCGGGCAGAAGAGTGCTCGGGCGGGGCGCTGGTGCCCCCAGAGAGGAAATACGAAGAACGTGTGGCGGTGGTGGGTGCTGGTCCAGCCGGCCTGTCGGCTGCTTATTTCTTGGCCCGCAGGGGTTATGGGGTCACCGTACTTGAAGCCATGCCCGAAGCAGGGGGCATGCTAGCCTACGGTATACCCTCATACAGGCTGCCCCGGGAGGTTCTGCGGGCCGAAGTGGATTATATTAAGGCCATGGGGGTTGAAATCAAGCTCAACACCCCCGTTGCCGGTGAACAGGGCCCGGGCGTGCTCATAAAAGATGGTTACGCCGCAGTGTTCCTGGGCACCGGGGCGTGGCAGGGAGCAATACCCCTGCCCAAAGCGCAGCATTATGATAACGTGCTGGACGGCGTTACTTTTTTGAGGCAGGTTAATCAGGAACTGTTAAATGGCAGCGCCGGGCATGCCCCCGACCTGAGTGGTAAACAGGTTGTGGTGGTAGGCGGCGGTAACGTGGCCATAGACGCGGCACGGGTAGCCCTTCGTTTGGGCGCTGCCGGGGTAAAGATTGTTTACCGGCGGACCAGGGAAGAGATGCCGGCCCTCTCCGAAGAGATTGTTGACGCCGAAAAAGAAGGGGTTGAATTTGATTTTTTGGTCAACCCCACCAGCATTGGCAGCAGCGAAGGAATAGCCACGCAACTCAATTTCTGCGAAACACCTTGAGTGACCCCGATGCGAGCGGAAGGCGCAAGCCTGTACCTCTGAAACACTCAGAGTTTAAACTTGATGCTCAACTGTTTATTTTTGCCACCGGACAGCAGCCCGATTTAGCGTACCTGGGCCTTGAAACCCATAGTTCTAATGTTAACGCCGCGGGTGGTCGGATTGTTGTGGACAGTTTAACTATGGAAACATCGGTGCCCGGCGTTTATGCCGGCGGCGACGCGGTGACCGGGCCGGCCACTGTGATTAAGGCCGTGGCTGCCGGGAAGCGGGCCGCTGCCGCCATTGACGACCTGCTGCGGGGCAGGGCGCCTTCGCCGGGTCTGGCTTATCCGGTTAAGCGGTCGCCCGGGGCACTATTGCAGGCCCACGCCAGTGACCGGGCCAGAGACAGCCTGATAGACGGACATGCTCTTTATATCAAGGAGCGAAAAAACACCTTTGACGAAGCGCTACGGGCCATCAGTGATGAAGAGGCCTTGGCAGAGGCTGCCAGGTGCCTGCGTTGTGATATGTGCATCGCCTGCGGCAAGTGCATGGATACCTGCCGCGATAGCGTAGGGTCCGATGCTATCCGTCTTGGTTACCTGGAGCAAAGCGGGGAGAAGGAGAAGGAAACAGATTTCATGCGCCCGCAAGAAAGGTGTATGGGCTGCGGTGCCTGCGCCGCCAACTGCCCCACCGGTGCTATAACCGTGGAAGATAAGCATGGCTTTCGGGAGACCAGCATGTGCGGCGGACTGATGAGCCGGCTGGAATTGGCTACTTGCCAGGAATGCGGACAGCAGTTTGCCACCACCAGGCACCTGGGTGTCGTTAACGACAGCGTCCGGGGCAAGTTCGGTGCTGACGGGCATAACAAAGAGGTGTGTTCGGAATGTGCAGCCAGGGTATGGTCGCTGAATATTTTTGGGTAGCTTATCAGGTTCAATGTAGTTTAAATAATTTACGCTTTCTGTATTTTGCGTATAGATACCATAGTTATTGAAAAATATAAATATTAAGACAAAGGTGATCTTTTTGCCCTTGATTCTTTACCGCTTACAGTTCAGTAACAGGAGATGATTCTGTGCACGTTGCCATTATGGGGGCGGGTTTGGCCGGTCTTTCATGCTCTGTGCTATTAGAGCAATATGGCATTGTACCTGATATTTATGAAGCGCAGTATAAAATTGGTGCCCGGTTTACCAATGGTGAAGCAATTATGAATATTTTAGATTTCCCGGTAGAAGATTGTTTTAGTTATTTGGAACAAAAATATAATGTCAGGCTTAAACCTTTACACCCGTTAAATAGTCTTGTTATTCACGGCCCTATAAGTTCCGCGCTTATTGAAGGAGAACTGGGATATATAACGACTAGAGGTAACCACCCCTACGCCCTCGAGGTGCAACTGGGTGATATCTCCAAAGCACCGGTATTTACAAATACTTATTACACAATAGACGACTTAAAGGAAAAATATGATGTTGTAGTAGTGGCAACAGGCAACAGTAATGAGTCTAAAAGACAGCAGATTTGGGAGACTGATATTGTTGCCAATATCATAGGTGCCAGCATCAGGGGCTCATTTGATCCCAATCAAGCACAAGTATGGCTAAACGACGACTATGCTCCGCAGGGGTATTGCTTCTTACTGCCTTATGAAAGTAATATAGCCAGCCTGTGTATTGCCGTACCCGGTACCGAGGGTGTTAATCTTGAAATATTGTGGCAGCGGTTCTTAGAAAGCCTGCATTTTGAAATTAATATTAAGGATACATTTACCCTGCATTCGTTTGAAATAGGCAGAAACAAATCTTTAGTGACCGAAAACCTTATTTTTGTAGGTAATGCAGGGGGTTTTGTAATGCCTTTCTTGGGTTTTGGTCAGTTTACCTCTATGCTTAGCGGCTTTGAGGCCGCTATAGCGATAGCTAACAGCAACTTGCAAAGTTATATTGTGGCCATGCAGCCGTTAGTAGATAGTTACTATCCCTCTTTAAAAATGAGAAGAGTATTAGCCGGCATGGATAATGATAAATATGAATTGCTAATCAAAATTTTACAAAACAAAGTTGCCAAAACCACTTTCTCCAAATTTCCCATCCCTATTCTAAAAACAGTGGCTACTGTTTTGGATCCTCTTATCGCCAGAAACAATGAAATTCAATAATTATTCTAGGGCAGGGCGTTCATATTCACGGGTTGCCCGGATAATCGTAGCGGCGACTGATGTAATCCGTTACCGCTCCGATAACGCGTTCTCTTACTTCACTCCGGGCGGCGGGGGGGATGGTGTCGGTGACCGGGATATCGTTGTCCGCGGCCAGCCGGTGATATTGTACAATACCATCTCCCATGGGCTGGCCAGTATTGTCGGTCACCCGGTAATGGACGATATAACTCGGGTCGATAGAGTGGTCTCCATCCACCCGTACCTCAATTTGGTATGTCATTATTTTAGAACCTCCCGGTTTTTACATTTATTGTATCCCGAGCGGTTTTTTTTAATGCTCTCTGAATATCAGCCTGCCTCCTATTTGAAGGAAACATGGCTGAGGTGTTGAAATATATATAGCATCATGGGGGAAGGGGGATTGACATTGCCTCTGTTAAAGGCTGACGGAATGGGTTTTGACTGTAAGGCCGTGCTGTTTGATAAGGATGGCACTTTAATTGATTTCAAATATATGTGGCTGGAGTGGTCCAGGTACATGCTGGATGAAGTTTCAGCGGCCGCCGGGTTAAAGACCGGCGAACGTGACACGCTGGAACGGGCTATGGGTATTGACCTGGCTGCGTGGCATGTGGATCCCGAGGGCCCGCTGGCCGGGGGTAGCATGACTGGGCTGCGGGAGTCCATGCTCCAGATGCTGCAAACCACCGGCCTGGATGAGGTCGAGTCACGCAATCTGTTACAGAACATAATCCGACAAGCTGAGGAAGCTATGAACTGGGAAACCCTGGCGACCCCTGTTCCCGGCTTGTACGAAATGATGGATAAACTGCACGGCAGGGGATTCAAACTGGCCGTGGTAACTGCAGATTATGCCAGCCGGGCCAAAATTTCTTTGGCTGCACTTAAGCTAATTGATTGTTTTGATGTGGTGCTGGGTGCCGATTGCGTGGAGAACAGTAAACCTGCCCCGGATATGGCCTTGTTAGCCTGTCGGCAACTGGGCGTGGAGCCGGGCCTGGCGGTGGTGGTGGGGGATACACCCCGGGACATTTTGATGGCCAAAGATGCCGGCACCTGCAGCATAGGCGTCCTTTCCGGGGTTTGTACCCGGGAGCAACTGGCCGCTGCAGAGGCCGACGCGGTAATCGATTCGGTGGCCGACCTGAGGGTTTAACCGTCTTCCATGGCCAGTTCGCCCTGAAGTTGGTCGATGAACTGGCGGGCGGCCCTGGGTGAGCGCCCATTATGCCATGATGACCAGTGTAGCGCCCGCCGCCTGAGTTCCTCCGGCGCAATAGCCAGCCTGCGCTGCAGGGCTAATCCGGCTACAATTTTAAGAAACAGCTCCTGGTTCGGTGTGGGGAAAATGATAGTAATCCCAAACCGGTCAGCCAAAGAAAGCTTTTCCTGCACCGAATCCATGGCGCGCACCTCAGTACCGGGCGCGCCTTTAGCACGGTCGGCAAAGGTTTCCCGTACCAGGTGCCGTCGGTTGGAGGTGGCGTAAACCAGCACATTTTGGGGCCGTGCCTCCAACCCTCCCTCCAACAGGGCTTTGAAGTCCTTGTACTGAGTTTCGTTTTCCTCAAATGAAAGATCATCCACAAAAATAATATACCGGTGGTTACGATTCCGAAGTTGGGCCGTGATTTGCGGAAAATTAGCCAGTGAGTGTTTGGAGATTTCAACCAGGCGCAAGCCATTATCACTATATTCATGCAGCAGCGCTTTAACTGTGGATGATTTGCCTGTACCGCGGTCACCGTATAGAAGTATATTGTTGGCGGGATGGCCGTGCAGGAACTGCAAGGTGTTGCTAATAATTTCCTCTCTTACATCCCCGTACCCCACCAATTCGGACAGGGTCACCGGGTCGGGGCGGTTTATACCCGCAAGCATTCCGTCTTGCCATTTAAAAGCTTCGTATTGGCCCCAAATGCCACAACCATTTTTAGAATAATATTTAGCCAGAGGCAGGGGAAACTCGTCCCAACTTGCAGCCGCAGCTAGTTGTTCTTTAAACTCCAAACGCCGGGCCTCAATACCACCGGGCTTATCATGTGCCGGGGCGGGGGCTGCCCATATGGGCAGCTCGTCCAACAGACCGGGAAGCAGGGGGTTGGACAGTTGGTGACTGGTGGCTCTCATTATTGTAACGGCACTTGCGTCAAAGGCCAGGCGAAGTATTGCCAGGTCTCTTTTTACTCCGTCCCAAAGGGCTGTAAACGGTCGATGTGGTGTAAACGCCGCCTGACTAAAGGGGTTGTTGTCATTAAGGAGCAGGTTCAGCAAATGGTTTTGCCAGGGATCCGCTCCGGTCATGGGGTTTTCGGTATTTGCCAACAGGTTGTAAATCATACCATAGGTATGGGCCGGGTGAACCGTCCCAGGGATCCCGGCCAAGGCTGCTAGGTGTTCCATGTAACCCCGCACCACGGGATCATCCAGTATGTTCCGGTAAACGGTGAGACTGCGCAATGCGTCATTAATGTAATAGATGTCGTTCAAATCTACACCTCGCAAGCATAAGTTAAAAGTATTAATTTTACTCCGCACCGCGGATTAAATAGCTAGTTCAGAGAGTACCCCTTTTGTTTCTCCAGTAGCTGACATAATCTTCGTAAAGCTTTCCCCCGGGCTGCCATTCCACAGTGGTCTGTGCTTCGGTTTTATACGTATCGGTCCATAGACTCAGCCTTTTTTGGATCAGTTGGCGGGTTTTTTCGTCTCTGGGTGCCTGGGTGTAAACGCATAATACTGAGTTTTCAATATAGGGGCAGGGATCCCAATGGGGGTTTTTGTTGGCGAACTTAGCCATCAAGATCATGCCGTCAGCGGCCAGTTCATCCAGTTGGGGTGAAATTCCTCTGAAGAAATCCGCGCCTGCTTCGTAAATCCACTTGCCGGTAAAATTATTCTTAAAGTCCGGCGCGAATACATAGGTCCATATTGTCCCTACCTGAATCATTTCTGTCTCTCCTTTAATGCACCGGGAAGGTTATTTTTGGTAGTCCCGGTATAATGAATTGATGATTTTCCCCTGGTTATTATGTTGTATTATACATTATTATACTTAACCGGAGGTGCCCGGTGAATAGTAACTTTAAATTTTTTGTCGTTTTTTGATGAAGATGGCAGTTAGGTGGGTAACTTGTTGCGCAGTAAATGAAGCTTTTCCCGGGGGGTAATCAGGAAACTAAAAGCGGGGAGTGCAGGTGCGGGTAAGTGGTAAACTGGTTTGAGGATGAATATGTACTGGTGGTGAAGTGTACAAACTTGCCGTGTGTGATATGGCGGCAGCGATGCATTTTTGAACAGGCAGATTATGCACGCCGCCGCTGTGGATTTATTTTGTTCAATACCAGAAGAATAAAACTACCAGTGTGGTAATTATTCCCGCTAGGGACAGGATGGCCATATAACTGCTGAACCGAAACATTTTTTTCAGGGCGGCAATTTCGGTATCCATGCGGTTGGAGTATTCATTTAGCCATTGGTCCATTTTCTGAGCATCGGTGTCGATATGTTCACGCAAGGCGATTATTTCATTCTCCAGCAGGCTAAATTTACGTTCGGCCGGTAGTATCAGCCCATCTTTAAAAGACCGGGCCAGAGAACCGGTCAGCTCGGGATTAGCATCTTCTCTAGGCATCTCGTAAAGCTTGGCCACCGGTCACGCACCTCCCGACGCCTGGTTGATGGCATCCCTGATGGATGTCAGAACCAGCAGGGGGATTTCATCAACTTTTTGCTCCAACCGGATAACCCGTTCCTTTAAATCCTCTATTCCGGCCCGGTCCACTTTTTTTATTTCTTCCAGCGTTGTTAACAGCCTGCTGTTTTCATTCAATACCGGCCGGACGAATTTATCCTGCAAACCCTGTAAAATGTCGCCCAATATATCCTGTAATTCATCGTTGTGTTCTCTTGGTTGTGCGTTTGCAGACGGCATATTCTTACCTCCCATGTTTTATAATCAGGTAGTCAGGATTCAGAATAATAAAAGACATAAACCGTTAATATATTCTGACTCCTTAATTAAATCTTCTTCAGTGCCCGGTTAAAAGACTCCAGGAATCTGCGCATATCCCTGCTTTGTTTAGCGTCTATCGCCACGGAAAGCTCATCCAGCAGATTACGTTTGATTTCAGTACCGGTACTGTTGCTCACTTCCTTGATAATTCTTCGCAGTTTATCATCCAGCGCCCTGGCATTTTCCATTGGCGTTCCCTCCCGTCGGGGTTGTGATTTCGCTTTCCAGATTCTCCAGTTCGCGTGTATATTGGGTTACGGCTGCAATCAGTGACTTGGATGGGTTGGTAGCCCCCTTTTTAATTGCTGCCTGGGCTTCTTTTTCATGTTTTTGGGCCAGCTGTTGCAATGTCTCCCGGATATTTAAGGTTTCTTCGTCTAGCAGGGTAAGTAGATTACTGCGGGCTTCGCCGGGATTGAGGGTTTTGTCTTCTAACATGCGGTCAAGGATATCCTTTAAGACTTCAGCATTTAATTTGCTGATCGTGATGTCCGCCCCCGGGTACCACTTGGATTGGAAACTTTTAAGAGTTGTGTTAATCTCTGTGGCCAGATCCCGGTACGAAGGGTAGGGCACTGCTTTACGGGCTAGACCCAAAAACCCTTTTCGCACTAGCTTTTTGCCGTCCCGGAAGCCGAGGAAATCTGCCGGGCTGTCCAGAGACTCAATTTTATTTTGCCAGTCTGCCAGGACCTTGGCCGTTGTTTGCTGTATTTGTTCTTGATCCTGTCGGAATTGCTCGTTTTGTTCGGTGTAGGATGGAATAGAAGACGTTTTTTCTTCCAGCAGACCTGCTAATGCTGTTCCAGCTCGCCGGATAATACCAGCATAATTGTCAGCGCAACGGGATAACCAGATGCGCTCTTTTAAATCGCCGGTCAGGTGGCTTAAAGCATGCCCGTCCTTACCTGTCAGCGCGTCCAGTGCGGAAACCAGATAAATCTTGACCGGGTTACGCGTACCCCGGGAGGGTCGAACCAGGTTGGCATGCAGGTAATTGCGTACCCGTTCTTTTTCCCGCTCATTTAGAGTATCGGCGAAGTTTACAATTACAAAAAGCTTACCAGTGCTGTTTCCGACCCGGCTAAGGGCCCCGGATATAATGTTATAGGTACTAAGATCCGGCCTGGTAAGAATGTGTTTACTGTTCAGGAAAAACAAAAAACAATCTGAATCGGGTAGGTAACGGGTGGTAATTTCCCGGTGCCGGTGATAAACAGAGTCCAGACCGGGTGTATCCAGAAAGTCGGCGGTGCGCAGTATATCAGCGGGGTGGCTGATTACTATTTCCTCCACCCGCAGAGCATGGTATGAGCCTGCAGTTTGTTCCAAAGTCTTAATGTCAGTTTCATTGGTCAGGTCAAGCTCAATACTTTCCTGGTGTGGGAAATGCACGACATAGTAGTCAGCCCGCTCACTGCCGTTGAAACTGGACAAGGGAATGCGCTTAAACAGTGATTTCCAAGGCCTTCTGCCTTTTTTAGAACGGTGCCTGACCCGGGCAAAAGTTTCCTTAAGGGTTTCTATTTCCAAGCATAATTCATCCGGCGAAATCCTTGCATTCCGCCCTTTTTTCACCTTCTCTAGCGCGCTGATTCCGGAGCGCAGTTTAGGGCTGGTGAGCCAGCGTTCAAGCACTTCCAATTCATGACGGCAGATGATGGCGTGTTTCTTTTCTACATAATGAGTGGGAATAGTGACCTGGTTGGCAAACCTGACCATAGCTTTTTTCCTGTCACCGTATCGGAGACGGGTGACGGTGAATGTAGTGGGCCGGTTTTCCGCCGGCAGCAGGGCTTCACCCAGCAGGGCATTAAAAAAAGTGGTTTTGCCAGTGGAAAAACCGCCGGCGGCGGTAACCAGATACTGCTCCCGATCCAATTCCCTGGTCAGTGCCCGCATTAACGCCATGGTTTCGTGAGCGGATTGCAGTACCGGGTCATCCGCCGCCCTGGTAAGCACGGACTTGATTCTGCCCTTCACCAAAGCGGGATCGGGTGCCGTTCCCCGGGTCAGGCTGACCGCGGACATATGCGGTAATCCTTTTGCCGGTCTGATTAATTCATCCACGTAAGCGCCAATTTGTTTTGACACCAGAGGCAAGGTTTTAATAATATTGCGGCCTTGAATTACCTTGCTGGCGGCCTGGCTGGCGTCCCAGAAGTGGAGCAAAAACGAAGTGTCGTTGTTTTCTTGTAACGAAGCAGAGGTTAACCCCGGAATTTGACGATCCAGTTCCTTAAGCTGGCGAGTGACACTTTTAATCACCACGTCAGCTGCCCGGTCCTGAATGAATAGACGGAACCGACGCACTGCTTCCGGGTTCATGGTATCGGTAACATGTACCTGAATTTCACGGGCGCAAATTTCCCGCAATACCCGACGGGATTCGGTAAGTGAAGTGCCGTCGTAGTGACCCAGGTTGCGGTTAATCCAGAAAGAGAGCTTTTCTACCCCAGCCGATTCCAGCAATTGGCCGATAAACTTTCGATCCGCCTCACCAGGCCCCCGTTGATGTAGCATATAGACGATGTGGTCTGCTTTGGCAAGCTGATCCGGCAGTCCATCCGTGCCGGTAGCGGCGTCGAATCCAGGGGTGTCCACAAGGCGCATCCTGCGCAGCAGTTCGTGGTTTAAACTTACCTCTACTTCAAGCACCCGCCGGGCAAGGGCATCTTTTACTTTGGGTAGTGACTCAAACTCCGTACTGCTTAGCACTTTAATCCGACCGTCGGCCAAACGGGCAGTAATTGAAAACAGTTCATCGCGGCTGAAAATGACGGGGACGCTGGTGGCGGGGAGTACATCCACAGGCGATACCTGCTGCCCCAAGAGACTGTTGACCATGGTGGATTTGCCGGTGTTATAAGGCCCGGCCAGAGCTACCACCGGCAATTCTCCGGTGGACAGGTACATACTGGTTAAACGGTCGACGCGGCTAAAATAGTCTTTGAATTTGCTCATGGTGAAATCCTCCAGGGACTTTTCCGGACAGTACAAAACAACTATCCGTGTGTCCTGTAGGATTATATTAGAGGCCTGTCTCTATTATGACAGGTATTGCACATTAGAAGTTAGAAGTTGGAAATCGGAGTTATTTGGTAACTTGCATTGACTTTATTTCTTTTTGCACATGTTGTTCGGCCATCCGGAAAAAATCCGCCAGGTCATCTTCAACGCGGCCGGCGGCAACTTCAATCAACTGAGCTACCTTGGGGGTATTAATATTAATCTGGTGCCGGGCGTACATTTGGATGCGGTACTTCCCGGCCAGTGATTGGGCGGTGGCCCGGTAAACTTCTATATAGCCGGGGAAAGAGGCAATACGGCTTTTCAGTCGTTTGCTGTCGCCGGTGACAGCAGACAACACGGTGCTCAGATGGTCTATAAGAGTATGGTTATTGAACGCCCGGCGCAGGATTTGGCCATAGTGATCGCGGCAGCTAATCTTCATCTCAATGCCCATTTCCACAATGTTATGCGCCTTCCATAAACCCATACGTTCGGGGAGGTTGCAGGCTTCAATGGTCTGCGCCACCAGTTCCCGGCCCTTTTCGAAGCAGTACCCCAGCTCACAACCGGGATATTTTTCATCACCGAAATAATCCAGCCCTTGGGGAGAGATGCCATGGGTGACGGCACCGAGGGCAAAGTCGGTGAGTTCTTCGTTGTCGTGGAACATGCTAAGCAACTCAAGTCCCAGGCTGTGCGCCCTTGTATGGTCAACGCCGGCGCCAACCATCATATCGGGAAAAATACTGCCCAGGGTGATAGCATCCGAACGGCGACCCAGTACAGTTTCAGCAAAATAGACGTGGGTTTGCGGAAACACTGATACTCCCCCTCAAAGTTTAAGTATTCAGAATTCAGTAGCCAGAATTTAAAATAATTCGAGACGGTAAACCGTTTTTTCATTCCGACTTCTGACTACTGACTACTGAGTAGTTACAAAATGTGGTATTATAATATGCGGGTATACTAATTTACCGGGAGCACTGCATGTCAAAACAGACTTTGTATAAAGCTTCTTCAATACTATTAGTTCTTTTTGTGGCCAGCCGGGTGCTGGGTTTTGTGCGCGAGCAAATTATCGCCGCGCTGCTGGGCACCTCGGTACAGTCCGACGCGTTCGTGGTGGCGGCTACCATACCGTTTACCTTTTCTTTTATCATCGGCGTTTCCGCAGGAAATGCACTGCTGCCGGTGTATACGGGGCGTTTAAAAAGTGAGGACAGGGCCTGGCTGGCCTCCACGGTTTTTTATGTTACAACTGCTTTTGTGGCCGTGCTGACCGGTCTGGGCATGATGTTCACCCCGGCAGTAATTGATATACTGGCGCCGGGTTTCACCGGCGAAACCCGGCAGTTGGCGGTGCTGTGTACCAGAATAATGCTTCCGTCCATGCTTTTTTTAACCATGGGCTTTGTTGCCAAGGCGGTGCTCAACGCGCACCGGGAATTTGCGGTTCCGGCCTGGGCACCGGTTTGGCAAAATGTAGTATTTATTCTTTTAATCATCCCGCTGGGCAGCTTACTGGGCCCGGGTCTGGCCTGGTGTACCCTGGCCGGGGCGGTGGTGTTTTACCTTTGCAATTTACCCGCCATGGGCCGGATTGGGGTGCCGCTGCGTCCGCTTTTAAATTGGCGGGATCCCGATGTGCGGCTAGTACTGGCGATGACAGTGCCCGTAGTCATGACTACGCTGGTAGCCCGTGGGTTTGTGTTTTTGGACCGCTGGTTCGGCTCGCACCTGGCAGAGGGCAGTATTGCAGCCTTGAACTTTGCCAATCGGGTGCGTGAGCTGCCTTACGGGCTGTTTGTGGCCGTCGTATCCACTGTGCTTTTTCCCGCTCTGGCCTCCGCCGTAAGCCGTAATGACATGGCTGCGCTGCGTGAGCGGACGGCCATGGGGTTGCGCCTGGTTGGACTGGTTACGTATCCCTGTGCGGCGTTGTTGCTGATACTGGCCACACCGGTGGTGCGGTTATTGTTTGAACGAGGTGCTTTTGGATCAGATGCTACTGCTGCCACCGCTAGCGCGCTGTTTTTTTACGCTGTTTCCGTGGCGGCCATGTCGGCCAACTCGGTACTCACCTACACATTTTTAAGCCTCCGAAACGTCTTATTGCCGCTGTGGGTTGGCCTGGCCGGCCTGGCCATTAATATTGTTCTGGACTACCAGTTGGTTGAGCGGATGGGGCATAACGGACTGGCCTTGGGTAATACTGTGGGGTTTACCCTTACCACCCTGCTATTTTTGTTGTTATTACACCGACGAGTGCCTGGTTTTCTCTGGCGTAAACAGGCGATGGAACAGCTTAAAATAATGGCCGGCACCCTGGCTTTTGCTGCTGTGTTGTGGTTGACGGCAAATTATACCGGGCTTTTTAAGCCAGACCTTTCCCTGGCGGGCCAATTGTTCGGGATAGTCACGTCGGTAGGGTTGGCAGGTGCTGTTTATTTATCAATCCTATTATTGTTGAACGTGGAAGATGTTGCTTCAATTAGAAAAAAAATTACAAAAGAATAATAAAAAAGTATTGTCTAAACCATAATATTATAATATATTATTTTTCAAAGGATATCGGGGGTGTTACCAATATTAAGTGAACTGAATAAATACGAAGACCCCGCTAAACTGCTTAAAGCTCTGGCCCATCCCACCCGCCTGTGCATAGTGGCCGGGTTGATAAACGGCCCTTGCAACGTAAATAAAATGAAGGATTGTCTGAATTTGCCCCAATCTACAGTATCTCAACAACTGGCCATACTGCGTTCTCAGGGTATTGTAGACGGGTTACGCAACGGAACCGAAGTGTACTACCGAGTTACCAATGAAAAAGCCAAGCAACTGGTCAAGGTGCTGCTGGGCGAGAATCCCGCGTTATTCGAATAGGGCGCCGGTATTTATTAGTAGTCGGAATTCAGTACTCAGTAATCAGTACTCAGAATTCAGGCTACTACGAGAGTATGCTTTCCAGTAATACTTCTGCCATAGTAAGTTTTCAAATGCTCTTCTGTTTTTATTCTGACTCCTGACTTCTGTCTCCTGACTCCTGAGAAGAACTAAACTGCATGAGCGCTTTCCCGCCAAGGTAGTCAAATTTCCTGCCCTGCCAGGTACCTTCTTGTTCCATCAGCCTTTCCAACTCGGTTTTAACCTTCCACCAACTGGTGTCCCAGTTACAAAAAAGCACTTTTTCCTGCGGCCCCTTTCCCACTAGACGCTGAATTACAATACCCGGATCCAGGTACTCAAGGAAAGTGATGATTCTACGCACGTAATCCTGTAGGGAGATAATCTGAAATTCACCCCGCTGGTACATGTCGCCCAGCACAGTGCCCTGCACCACATAAAGGGAATGTAGTTTAACGTAACGGACATTCAGAGCCGAGAGTATTTTGGCATTTTCAATTACATCGTCCCGGTCGTCCCAGGGTAGATTTAGGATCAGGTGAACGCAAATTTCAAAACCCCGACGGTGAACCCGCTGTACAGAATCTAAAAACTCGGCCAGGGTATGCCCCCGGTTTATTTTTTTTAAAGTATGGTAATTTACAGTTTGCAATCCCAGCTCAACATTAATGTCCAGACTACGCTTTCTTGCTATTTCGGCCAGTATATCCAGATACTGCTCGCTGATGCAGTCAGGCCTGGTGGACACAGAGATACCCACTATATCCTCTTCCTCTGCTGCAGCGCCAATATTGGCGGCAAACCGTTCCGGAGGCAGGTAAGTGTTGGTGAAGGCCTGAAAGTAAGCAATAAACTTGTCGGCGCCAAACCGGCGGCGGAAGCGCTCCCTGTTGCGGGCCAGTTGTTCACGCACGGTAAAAGAGTTGGGCAGGGCGTCAAACCCGGCTCCTTCCTCGTCGCAGAATATACAACCGCCTCGCCCCAGGGTGCCGTCCCGGTTAGGACAGGTGCCGGGTAGGTTAACCGGTAACTTATAAACTTTATGGCCGAACTTTTTAACCAGATGTTCGGAATAAGTATTGTATCTGCATTTATCCATATTTTCACCGCATGAATTTTATGTAAATATTATCACAAATAGTGAAAAAACCACAAGGGCGAAGTCAAAATCTGTAGTCAGTAGTCAGGAGTCAGTAGACAGGAGTCAGTAGACAGGAGTCAGTAGACAGGAGTCAGGAGTCAGCATAAGAGAACGTTTATCTTCTCTAGCATTTTTTCTTCTGACTACTGACTCCTGAATTCTTATCTTTTATATTTGTTTACCGGCCTAGGCTTATGAAACTTTTTGTCGAACACTTACGTCAAAGTATATAAATAAGCTGAATGCCAGGGAGATGGGTCGAAATGTCTAGCAAAAGATTGAAAAATAGCAAAACAAATGTCCGGTTTAAGGTATTATGGTCAATAGTCGTATCTCTGGTTCTGGTCGTCAGTACCCTGGCTTATTATCATTTGGTGCCTGTTGTAACAGCTGAGGCCAGGGAAGTTATGTCCGGGATTAGCGTACAGGGGGTAGACCTGTCTAACCTGGAACGGCGTGAAGGTGTTAAACGATTGGCTGAGTTGGAATCCGGGGTGCGCGATACCACGGTTAATTTATTATTGAATGGTACCGGATACGGGGTTACCCTGGGAGAACTGGGTGTTGCGGTGGATCGGGATAAAACCATGGATCGTGCCCTGGCCATGGGGAACGAGTTGGGGGCTTTTAAACGCTGGTACGCTGAAGTGAGGCCTGTTGACCGCCCGATGGCTCCGGTGCTCAGCCTCAATGAACCGGTTATGCGGGAATATCTACAGAATAAATTCGGACCTCTGGAAAAGGGGGCCCAGGATGCATACCTAAAAATAAGTAATGAGGACCAGGTAGAAGTAGTTCCAGCAGTAGAAGGATATTCCATTGATATAGATTTATTAACTGAAAGTCTGGTCAATCAGTTTGTTCTATCCGATAATAATAGTGTTAATGTACCGGTGAAGATTATCCAACCTGTGGTAACCACCGAACAGGTACGTGAATGGGGTGTTACCGGGCTGGTAGCCGAGTTCTCCACCCGTTTTAACCCCACCCAGGCAAACCGTAACCACAATATCGCTACTGCCGCCGGTAAAATGGACGGATGGATGGTCCAACCCGGCGAGGTGTTCTCATTCAACAAGACGGTGGGTTCACGGGGAGTTGAACAGGGGTATCGGATGGCCAATGTAATTGTAGGCAATAAGTTGGAGGAAGATCTGGGCGGTGGAGTGTGCCAGGTATCCACCACGCTTTATAACGCTGTGCTGCTGGCAAATTTAGCGGTTGAACAACGCAGTAACCACAGTATCCCGATCAGTTATGTGCCTGTAGGTAGGGATGCAGCAGTGGCTTATGATTATCTCGATTTAAAGTTTAAAAACAATTTGGATAGCCATGTGCTGATTAAATCTTTTGTCCGTAACAGTGACTTGACGGTAAAAATATATGGTGCTCCCAACCCCGACCAAAAAGTGCAGATAAAGAGCTGGATTACCAAGACTATGGAACCGGAAACGGTTTACGAGATAGATCCCGCTGTGGAACCAGGCAACCAAAAGGTTGTACAGAAGGGAGCTAGTGGATATAATGCTGCAGCTGAACGGTTGGTGCTGGTTAACGGCCTGGAAGTTAAACGGGAGCTTTTGTTCGGAAGCAAGTATCAGCCGGTAGAGCATATCGTTGCAGTGCACAGCGAGGCAGAAATCCCCCGGGCCGAATTAGACGAGGATAGCACCGGTGGCAATAGTGAAGGCACAGACGTTGAACCTACTGATGATGAGGATGAGGACATGCCCGCTGACGATAACCTTGATAAGAACCCCACCAGCGTGGTGCCAAGGAACAACGAACGGTTTTAAACTGAAAAAGTCCATTTAATATGGCGTCATTCTGAGCAAAACGAAGAATCTGCGTAATACGTTTCATTCAGAATGACCCTAACATAAACTTGTTCAGTGGCTTCCTATCTTTTTTATCATACAACGGGCCCTGAATTTAGCGCATAGGGGGCACGTAAGCAGCGGTAACGCTTTGGTACATAATATCGTCACGCTGGATGCCGGTCCAGGTAATGCCGTTAACGGTGCCCTTTTCACGCTTGGCCATGTAAAGCAATAGGTCCAGCACCCGGCATGAATAACCCCACTCGTTGTCGTACCAAGCCAGCACTTTAATCAGGTTGCCGTCCATTACCATAGTGGACAGGCCATCAACTATAGACGAATGCGGGTCGCCGTAATAGTCCTTGGATACCAGCGGCGCTTCACTGTAGGCCATGATACCTTTTAATTCGCCGTCGGCGGCACTACGCAGAGCCTCGTTGATTTTTTCTGCTGAGGTTGTTTTTTCTACTACACAGACTAGATCAACCACCGACACGTTTGGTGTGGGTACCCGCAGGGCCAATCCGTTGAGCTTACCCTCCAGTTCCGGGAGCACCAGACCTACAGCCTTGGCGGCACCAGTGGTGGTGGGAATTATGGACACCCCGGCGGCTCTGGCCCGGCGCAGATCCTTATGAGGCAGATCCAGAATCTGCTGGTCGTTAGTATAGGAGTGCGCTGTGGTCATCATACCGTGCTTGATAGTAAACTGCCGATGTAGCACTTTGACCACCGGAGCCAGGCAGTTGGTGGTGCAAGAAGCATTAGATACAATATTGTGCCTGCCGGGGTCATAAGTTTCATGATTGACGCCCATAACTATAGTAGCATCTACGTTTTTGCCCGGGGCACTAATGACTACCTTACGGGCCCCGCCCTGCAGGTGCGCGGAGGCCTCGTCGCCCTTGGTGAAGCGCCCGGTGGATTCAATCACCATACTCGCACCCAAATCACCCCATGGCAGGGCTGAAGGTTCACGCTCGGAAAACACCCGCACTTTTTTTCCGTTTACAGTAAAACCGCCCTCATCAGCCCTGATATCAGCGTTAAGAGCGCCGTGAACCGAGTCGTATTTTAAAAGATGGGCCAGCGTTCTGGCGTCGGTCAAGTCATTGACTGCCACCACTTCAACTTCCGGATTGTCATGCGCAGCCCGGAAAACGTTGCGCCCGATGCGACCAAAACCATTGATGCCAATTTTAACAGTCATTTTAATGGCAACCCCTTTCCATGTCAAACAGTGTTATGGAGTTCCCTCTAAGAAACCCGCAAAGCGAACGAGCCAGTTCACTTCGCACTTAGACTTTTCAGGACAACACTAATATGATCTATGTCTAGTTTTGGCCGTTCCCGTTCAAGGTATGACTGTCAAAATATAATCCTTTAAACGTTCAATGCCACGATATCCTGATCCTGGTGCAATTGTAGTGAACTATCTGTAATGATTCTTCACCTTGTCTGGAATCACATAGTATTACCCAAAAAGTTGGATTAGTTTGCGAAAACTTCCGTTTTTATATCCGATGCTGCGTTATAATGTAGTAGCTAAAATAATTTACATCATGGAGATGATTCAATGGTAGAAAAGATAAACGGTATCACTGATAAAGTATTGGAAAAAATGCGCCATGATCCTTTTCCTGAAATTCTGGGAGTGGAATTGATTGAACTGGCCCCCGGTTATGCCAGGGTATCCCTTACGCTGGATGAAAAAATGACCAATATCCACCATATTACCCACGGAGGTGTAGTGTTTACCGTGGCCGATGTCGCCCTAGGTTTGGCCAGCAACTCCCACGGCCCAAGTGCCGTCGCCGTAAACGTAAACATAAATTATATTCGGCCCAGCAAGCCCGGCGATATACTAACTGCCACCGCCAGGGAAGAACATTTGGGCCGGCGCACGGCAAGTTACCGAATAAAGGTGGAAGACCAGCAGGGGAAACTGGTTGCCACTGTCCAGGGACTGGTATACCGAAACGCAGAAAGCTAATGAATATTTGTTATTGGGGTAATCTGTACAGGTTGACTTGACGCAAGATTGGATTATAATAATAAAGTAATTTCCAATATAAAGTTAAAGGAGATTAACTCAAATGGAAAATGGTGAATTAAACAGGGATCCTAAGTACATGCTGGCAGCTTTGATTGAAATTTATCGTGGTATGAACGTCTATTTACCTGAATTTGATCAGCAAATGGAAAGACAAATTTTACGGGATATCTTTTCGGCGGCCATTAGTTTTGCCCGGTTTGACGAAACGCGCCATTTGCTTAGTGAAGAGATTAACCATAATTTAAACCAGGGTTCTTCCGTTAAACAACAGGTCGAATTAACCAGGACTCAATCACCTGATCTATTGAACGCTAAAATGGTGGCGGCAGCCCACCTGATCAAGGTTATGGAAGAAAATCAAACAAAATTTTCCTAAACCGACAAGTTATTTAGGCTAATTTTAACTTTATGTCAGAGAAAAAGTGTGTTATAATTAAGGTAATGAACCATATCATTACTTATTTAAACAGTAATATAACATAATATTTATTACAATTAACCACCAGCACTGTTAACCGAGTGATTGGAATGGAACAAGGAGGTGCAACAGATGGCCGCCGCGAGTAGAAGTCAGGTTTGCGACCAGTGTAGCAAATGCATTTATCATTGGACTAACGGATGCCCTGGATTATCCCGGTTCAATAATGAAAAATGCAAAAATATGAGTACTTAGCACAGCCCCTACCGATATAAGTAGGGGTTTAATTATTGGATGGATAGCTTGGGTGTTTTTTTTCTTTGATTAGTTGGATGAAATTGTGCCGTTAAAGGCCGTATTTACCTGGTTAATTATCAAATATTACAGTTGACTGGTTTTTGGTTAAAATTTAACCGCCTTTGCTTTATGCTAGAATAGAGTATTCCATTTTATAAAAGGCGGTATAATGCGATGATTGATGTGGCCCAATTACTCCTTTCCGTTCCGCCGTTCATGTCACTTCCGGGGACGGAAATTGAAAACCTGGCCACTAGGGTAAGCATAAACACTTATCCATCCGGTACATATATTTTCCGGCAGGGGGACGAAAGCACCAACACCCTGTATTTTATTGTCAATGGATCTGCCGATGTGCTGGTTTCTAATGACGACGGTATTGATACTATTGTCAGTCACCGGGATAAATATGATTATTTCGGAGAAACGGTGCTTTTAACCGGGGAACACTATCCCGGTACGGTTAGGACCAGGGAAGAATTAACCTGCCTGCTGATTCCGTCTTTAGAAGTAGAACGCTTGGTGGGGCAATTTCCAGAATTTTCAGGATATTTTACCACGACATTACTGGACCGGATGCGTTCGCTTTACGAAGAAATCGTCAACGAGCAATCCTTTGATGCATACAGTCATGTGGATACACCGCTATTTAGAAAAAGAATCAGCGAAATTATGTCCACACCTGTGGTTACCTGTCTGTCCACGGATAACGTGATTAAAGCTGCCGGCATTATGTCGGAAAAAAAGATTAGTGCTGTGGTAGTGACTGATGAGCAGTCACGTCCTCTAGGGATGCTTTCTAGTAATGATCTGACCCGGAAAATAATCGCTCAGGGTATATCCAATTATGGAAATGTCAATGTCGGCGCTGTGATGAGCGGTAACCTGGTCAGTATACAGGCAGAATCCTTTTACCACCAGGCGCTGCTTTCGGTGGCCAAGAATCAAATTAAACACCTGGCTGTTACCAGAGGTGACCGCTTGGTTGGCATTGTGACTACGGCGGATTTGATTAAAACCAGGAGCACAGGCTCTTTGCTGGTTACTCACGATATTGAGTCCCAGCGTTCGCTGGAAGGCCTGGCCATGGTAGGGCGGGAAGTGGATAATATTCTAAACGCACTGGTAGCCGAAAAGGCCCCGGTGCCTGAAATACTCAACATTATGTCAGAATTTCACGACCGCCTGACCCGGCGGGTAATTCATCTTTGTGAGGATGAAATGGTTTCGCGGGGGCGTGGAATTCCGCCCGTGGAATATTGCTGGATTAACATGGGCAGTGCCGGGCGCAGGGAGCAGACTCTGCGTACCGACCAGGATAATGCAGTTATTTATGCCGACCCCCAACCTGGTGAAGAGGAACAGGTCAAGCAGTATTTTCATGAACTGACTGCCCTGATTAATGACGGACTGGAAAAATGCGGGTTTGTTAAGTGTCCCGGCAACGTAATGGCTTCAAACCCCATGTGGTGCCGTTCACTTACAGAATGGTTTGCCGCGGTGCGCAAGTGGGGAGAGGGAGCGGGACGTAATACCGATTACGTCAGGACACTTACTATCCTACTGGATTTTAGACCGGTTTACGGAGATTTTGATCTTTCAACCGCCCTGTGGGACGAAGTTTTTGCCATTTGCCGGGAATACGTGGCGATAACACATTTTCTGACCCAGGACGATATGAAAGCCCGGGTGCCCATATCCATGTGGGGTGGTTTACAGGCCAGTAAATCCGGGCCCTATAAAGACCAGATTAACCTTAAGAATGCCGCTAGCGTACATATAGTTAACTGTATGCGCATTTTCGCCCTCAGCAGAGGACTGATCAACACATCGACTTTCGGGCGTCTTAAATCCCTGGCGCGCAACGGGGCCCTCAATAATGATGATATTGATTTTATCCGGGCCGCTTTTGAGACGCTGCTGATGTTTAGGATTAGGGAAAATATCAAGAAGGTTAAAAGAGGAAAAAAGGCTAACGATTACGTTAACGTTTTTAAGTTAACCAAGAGGGAAAGACAAATTCTAAGGGATGCTTTTTCAGCCGTATCCCGATTGCAGAAGCTCACTTCTGCCGAATTTAACATCATGTGGCTGAGGTAGGTGTAAGGATGGAAGCGCTGCTTAAAATTTTCCCCCGGGACTGGTTTAATCGGGGTGCTCTATCGGACACCCCGGAGGGCCGCCGGTTAGAAAAATATCGTGGACTGGTTAAAAAGAATCATTTTCGCCAGAAAGATGAATACCGCATTTCGGATCTGCGGTTTGTGGTGCTGGACACCGAAACCACGGGATTTAAACCCAACGACGGCGATGAATTACTGTCGGTAGGTGCGGTGGTGATAAAAGGAAGTTCAATCAAGGAAGAACAGTTTAACCGGTTGGTGAACCCTCATCGGACAATACCACCCCTAATAACCGACCTAACCGGCATCAGTGATGAAATGGTGGTCGATGCGGATGATTTTTGCGAAGTGATAGAGGATTTTCTTCAATTCCTGGGCGATAGTGTTATCGTTGGCCATTGCGTCGATTTTGATTTGAATTTTCTGAATATTAAGTTAAAACCTTACAATATTGCAATTAATAATTATTTTATGGACGTGGTGATTTTTTCAAAAATTTTTAATACCGACTTACGGTGTCATACTCTGGATGATATGCTTAAATACCTGTGCATGGAACCCAAGGGCAGGCATACTGCTATTGGTGATGCTATCCTTACTGCGGACATATTTATGGGTTTTTTGCAGAGGCTGGAGAAACTCAATATAAACACACTATGGGATTTGCGGTCTTTTATCAGGCACTCAATGCTTTATATTTCGTAACCTTAAAGTTCAGGAGTCAGGAGCCAGAAGTCAGAAGTCAGAAAATGGAGACGTTATACCGTTCTTCTATGCTGACCCCTGACTTCTTTTATTTTACGATTTTTTCATTCTGAGTACTGACTCCTGACTTCTGAGTAATTACATCGTCTTTAAAGATCCAGCCATGTGGATCGGCCGCGCAAGGCCAGGTAAGTAATTACGTACATGGCATGGGACCACTTCAGGGGCACTACCCAGGCCGGCCCGCCATTATCTTTGTGTACCTGCTCGGGAAGCAACAGGTTGTGGTTGGTATGGTTTAAACACCAGGACAATAATTCCTCAGTGCGCTTGGAGTTGCCCTCCCGGAAATAATGTAGTGCCAGCCAAAGAGTGCTGATAATCCAGGGGTTTCCACCGGCATAGTTGTCGCCTTCGTAACGGTGCAATCCGCCCACCCGGTGGTTCCACAGGGTAGATTCAATGACGTTGACAGTGGCCATAAGTTTTTCATCTCCGGGAGGAGCTACGTTGAAAGGAAAGCCCAAGGCCATTAGGGAACTGTCGATGTTGCTGTCGGCAGCGCTCCAAAAAGTGGTGTACAGCCCCAGGGGGTCTTTTTCTTCCCAGGCCTTGAAACCGTTATCGCGCAGGTAATTAAACTCGCACTCATCAATACGCTTGCCAATTCCCCTGTAATAACGTTTTAATTCATGACTCCATTGCAAGCTAATGATTGCCTGGCGCATATGATTAGCAGCTTTGGCCCACTGTCCGGCCAATTTGGGTGCTCCCATATCACGGGCAATTGCAGAGGCGGCCTGCAGACCGGCGTAAACCGCAGCGGCGGAATAAGTTCCCTGGGACAGGCGTTCCTCCCAGGGGTCTATACTGGGCAGGGGTAGGTTGTTGTCAGCCAGGTTGGCCATCAGGTAAGCTGCGGCTGTTTGGACAACCGGCCACACCCGGGCGGCAAAATTTGCATCGCCGCACAGCCGGTGGTGGTGTAGAAACCCCCAAAGGATGCTGCCGGTCTGGTCAATTTGTTTGCCCCATGTGGGGGCCCAGGAACCATCCATAAAATAGCGCTGTTCCCAATCTCCCTGGGGAGTTTGGACGGACGCTGTAAACAAGTAAAACTTTTCCGCTTCTCCCCGGAAACCAGCCTCGTCCAGCGCTACAGCCGAGTACAGCGCGTCCCGCAACCAGCAATAACCATATCCCCCACTGGCCTGGTAATAGGGGTCAAATTCGGGCGCGGCAATAAAAGCGCCACTGTCGTCCTGCAGCAGTCTTATGGTAACCAGTGAACGTTGGTAGATTTCTTCCAGGCGTACGTCTTTTTCCGGTTTAGGATTAGGTTGATATCGGCTTTCCAACCAGCCTTGCCAATGTTTTTGCGCTTTTTCCAGGAGTTGCCCCGGCGGGTTGCTCTGCAAGGATCGTACAGTTTCCAGTACATTTTCCCCGCTATTACCTGCGGCGATATAAGTTGTCACATGTAAAAATGCACCGGGGTTTAAAGGATCGGTTTTCCAGCCTAGACCACCGGCGCTGCGCCCCAAATTAATCTGATTGCCCCAAAATATTCCCCGGGGTGCACATTCCATGGGGTCAGAAGGGGTGTTAATGCGCCCGCAGTGGTAACCGTAGGGTTCCATGGCTTCCAGTGCGCCTACTGTCAGGTAGACATCCCGGCGGTACTGGACGGCGGAAAAAGTGTCAAAATCGATGAACATAGAATCATATAGATCCGACTCAGCAAGCCGGAAGGCAAAATAATGGATGAAAGCGGGATGAAGAACGTCTCCACCGGTATTTTTAATGCGGTAACGGTTGATCATTACGTCTACGTCCGGCAACACAAAGGCCCAGTGTTCTACACCGAACTGGTGATTATCGTCCTGGTAAATGGTGTGGATTATACTGCTGGAGGGAAGATAATGCTGTTCGGTTTGCCAGTTATCGTTATGCAGCCATTGGGTTTGCACATTGCCGTTGTTGCTGTGCGGCACTATGCCGGCATAAAACTTGCCCATGTGCTGGCCGTAGTCGATATGAGGCCAAAATAATTTGGTTAGCAGTCCCCGGGGGGACATGCAGGCCAGCATACGGCCATTACCTGTTACGGCCGCGGTTTGCAGCACCGGATGCAGTTCGCTCACAGTAAAACCTCCGATAAGTACGGGTTCTGATCCAAATTATACATTAACTTAACCACTATCACCAAGGTGTAATTCAAGATGAAACTTTATTTCAGACAGTTTGTGGCATCAGGACAGCCCCATATCATCGGGGTTTTTTAACACCACAAAAATTATTTGCAGGATTAGAAATACAAACATACTCGGCTGTCACCGGTATAAATGTGGCCAGCCAGGGGGTATACTACTGGCAAATTATACAGCTGGAGGAATAATTATGCCCAGAGACATTTGTATTGTAGGGATCCTGGTAGAAGAGAGGGCCTGCCATGCGCCGGAAGTACAGCAAGTTATCACCAGGTATGGCTCGCAGGTGATAAGCCGCTCAGGTATCCCGGACCCATCCAAAAGCAGGGGGATTATCACCCTGACCATGGAAGCTAATGACCATGAGGCCGGGGCGCTGGTGGATGATTTGGAACGGGTGGATGGGGTAACCGCCAAAGCCATGTGTTTGGTGGAAGCACTGGAGTAAAGTCCCTGCATGCAGATTAATAATACATAGTTATTGATATTAAGGTTTATTTGGCCTGGATATTTTTAGATATTCATAAACATCCAGCTGCTTATTTCCGTATCCTTATAGAGGTAACCTTGAGCAACATAACTAGCTGATTAAATAATAATCAATGCTTCTGATACTTCGTTCTATGCCGCAGGCCTAATAAATATTATTATTTAGGGATAACTATTTCGTTGGAGGCATTGACTTTTACCCGTAAAGAAGGTATTTTATTACTAAACAGGAATAATTCTTTTTTGTGTTTTGGACAGGAGGAGAACTCTTGAACGTCCAGGAAATCATAACCAAGTTAAGAGAAAACGGTTATAAGATTACCCCGCAGAGACAGGAGATCATCGGTGTACTAATGCTCGAGAAGAAGCACTTGACCGTGGAAGAAATCCATACCCGGATTGCACACCGTTACCCCAACCTGAGTCCGGATACGGTGTACCGTAACGTTGGTGTATTGGCACAGCTGAACGTGCTGGCCCGGGCTGATTTCGGGGACGGTAAGGCCAGGTACAAATTAATGGAACATGACGGCCACAAGCACCATTTGGTGTGTTTGGGCTGTGGTAATTCAGAGGAAGTAGATTTTTGCCCTTTGGATTACATGGACGGCCGTACTTTCAGGGATAAAAAATTTGATGTTAGAAGACACAGCTTTGAAATCTACGGCTATTGCTGGGCCTGCCGGAAAAAGGAGGCTTAATAAAGTTGTTAAAGAGGTACGTTGAAATAACGGTTAATAATTTTTTAATTAAATATGGACTCGGAGGTCGCTGTAATGGTCATTGAACTAAACAATGTCCGGTTTACCTATGGCTGCCATCCGGTGTTGGATGGCGTTTCTCTGCAAGTTACAGCGGGCGAAATTGTTGGTATCACCGGTCCCAACGGCGCCGGTAAAACCACCCTGCTGCATTTAATAGTGGGACTGGTTCGGCCGCAGTCCGGAGAATTAAAGCTATTCGGTGTGCCTGCGGGAGTATTCAAAGAGCGCCATCAAATCGGCTTTGTCGGCCAACGGGCTTCTCACTTCAACCGCAGCTATCCGGCCACTGTATATGAAGTGGTGCTTTCAGGACGAACGGCGCTGCGCGGGTTTTTCCGGTTTTTTAATCGTGAGGATCGGATTTGTGTCGAAGAAGCCCTGGGCCGGGTAGGCATGTTGGTCTACAGAAATGTTCCAGTGGGTGAATTGTCCGGCGGTCAGCAGCAGCGGGTGATGATTGCCCGCGCCCTAGCGCTGCGGCCACGCTTGCTGGTAATGGACGAACCAACCAACGGTGTGGATAATGCCGGGATTAAGGATTTAAGCCGGTTAATTGGCGGCCTGCGAGACGAGGGTATTACCATACTGGTGGTTTCCCATGAGCCGGGCTGGCTTACGGGATTGACCAGTAAGTGGGTGTGCCTGGATCGCAAAATTTGTTCATGCAATAGTCGTGTGTTTCCCCGGGAGGCCGGGTGGACCGAATGTTTGCCTGCCCGGAGCGAAAAAATTGGGTTGGGCTGTGCCGACAGCCCCGTCGGAGGTTAATCCGAATGGAAATATTACAGTACGATTTCATGCTTCGGGCCCTGGCGGTGGGGTTAATGATTGGCGTGGTTTGCCCGCTGGTGGGACTTTTTATCACCCTGCGCCGGATGTCTATGATTTCCGATGCCCTTTCGCATGTCTGTCTGTCTGGAGTGGCAGCTGGTCTTTTAGTCGGCGTACAGCCTATCCTGTCGGCGTCAGTCTTTGCCCTGGGCGGCGCGCTTTTAATCGAAGTGTTGCGTGAAAAATATCAGCACTATGCCGAATTGTCTATCGCCATCATCCTTTCTGCCGGTGTGGCGGTGGCGGCTATCATTATCGGCCTGGGTAACGGGTTGGGTGGTGGATTTATGAGTTATCTGTTTGGCAGTATTGTGCTCCTGACTACCCGAGACGTCACTTTAATAGCAACTATCGGTACTCCGGTGCTGCTGTTTACGCTGCTGTTTACCAAAGAAATGTTTAATATTACATTCGACGAAGAAGCCGCCCAGGCTTCTGGTCTGCCGGTAAAACTAATCAACTTGGGTTTCATCGTTTTAACCGCGCTGACCATCGCGGTGGCCATGCGTATCGTTGGGATACTGTTAGTATCTTCACTAATGATTTTACCCGTTGCTACAGCCATGCAAATGGCTCGGAGTTTTACCGGCACGCTTTTTTGTTCGGTGCTTATCGGTGAACTGGCAGTTATTACGGGCCTGGTGTTATCATTTTATCTAAACTTGCCGCCTGGAGGTACAATTGTAATCACCCTGGTGCTGGTACTAATCACGACATTGGTGGTTTCGTTTCGCCGGGCCGGTAACCTGGCTCGGGTCCAAAAGAGCGAATTAAGCAGCTAAAATCCAGCTTTGGTATGGATTACGACGCGAAGAGGTGTAAGAACATGAAGAAAATTAAGCAGCGGTTTTTCTTTTGCCCTATGTGCGGCGGTGTATTAAATTACCGTTATTATCAGGGACAGCCACGCCTGACATGCGATTCCTGTACTTATATTATGTATGAAAATCCGGTGGTCGGGGTGGCTGCTATCATTGTCAACGATGAAGATCAGATACTGCTGGGAAGACGGAAAGGCGGTCAGTATGCGGGGTTGTGGTGCATACCGTGCGGTTACGTTGAATACGATGAGGACGTTTACCATGCTGTAAAACGGGAGATTAAGGAAGAAACAAATCTGGATATTGAGGTAATCCGGGTATTTACAGTCCAGTCGAACTTTCACGACCCCGAGCACCAGACCGTGGGTATCTGGTTCCTGTCCCGGGTGACCGGTGGTGAACCCGCCGCCGGGGATGACCTGGATGAAGTAAAGTACTTTAACCTGGATCAATTGCCCATGATGTCCTTTCCCACGGATCTGGTGGTTATTCAGTGCTTGCGCAAGGAATTGCATCGCCGGCGCGCCGGACTGCGTTCAGTGTAGCTTGTAGGGTGCAGGCTTTTCTTTTGAGTTGACAGTTAAGTTTGATTATTATAACATATTGCTAAACAACTATAAGCTTAGCCGGTATGAGATTGAGCAGAGCGGAGCAACTTGAGACGACTCGGAGACCGATGGGGTGAGAACCAGCATTTTTGTGCTGGTTTTTTTGATGTTTATAGAGGATTTAACTCTTAATTGAAAGGGGCGAAAGTGTTGATACTGTTAATCGACAACTACGATTCTTTCGTATACAATCTGTACCAGTACTTGTCAGAACAGGGTAAAGATGTGCGGGTTTACCGCAATAACCGGATTTCGGTGCCGGAGGCTGAGGCAATGGCCCCGGAAGGCATTGTCCTTTCACCCGGCCCGTGTACGCCGGACGAGGCCGGGGTATCGTTGGAAATAATTAGGCAACTGGCCGGTAAAATACCTATCTTTGGTGTTTGTCTTGGTCACCAGGCCATCGGACAAGCCCTGGGCGGCCGGGTGGTACGCGCCGGTCGGCCCATGCACGGCAAGACTGCCCGGGTTTTTCACAACGGCAGGGGAATTTTTACCGGGCTGCCCAATCCTATGCCTGCGGCGCGCTATCATTCCCTGGTTATCGAACGGGAAAGCATCCCAGGTTGCCTGGAAGTGACAGCCCGCACCGAGGATGGAGAAATTATGGGCGTACGGCACCGGAAGTTAGCGGTGGAAGGGGTTCAATTTCACCCCGAGTCCATTTTAACCACCTGGGGTAAAAAGCTTTTGGCCAATTACCTGCACCTAATCGGGGAGGATATGCGTAATGCCGTTTAAACTACCTTTATACCGGCATATCCCCGCCCCAGCAGGTGGTGCGCCGGCGATTTTGGAACGGCTAAAGGCACTGCCGTGCCCGTTTCTGCTGGATACGGGTATGCTTGTTGAAGGACTGGGACATCACTCATTCGTGGGTTCCGACCCTTTTTTGGTGCTCAAGGCCAGGGGGCAGCAAATCACGGTGACCGAGGGGGATAAATCCTCAGTTTATAATGGGGATCCCATGGTTGAACTGGGCAAGTTACTGGCCCGTTATAAATTGCCCGTTGCACCGGGACCATATCCTTTTAACGGCGGGGCGGTCGGTTATTTTAGCTACGACCTGGGGCGCAGGTTTGAAGTAATACCCTCTTTGGCTGTCGACGACCTGGCCACACCAGATTTGTGCCTGGGCTTTTATGATGTTGTAGTGGCAGTTGATGTACGAACCGGGGAAGTCACGGTAATATCCACCGGTCTGCCTGAACGCGGCAGCGCCGCTGTTGTAAGGGCACAGGAAAGACTTGCCACTGTGACCGGGCTTTTAACTGCTCAGCCGTCATCCAGCGGCGGAGCGGTTGTTTTAGTCTGCGATGGTAAAACCGGCGGGCTGGTTTCCAACTTCACTCCGGACGCCTATCGCGAGGCGGTTCAACGGGCCGTGGATTACATTTACGCCGGTGACATATTCCAGGTTAACATTTCCCAGCGGTTTAGCGCACCGCAAGTTGTGGACGCCTGGTCATTGTACACCAGGTTGAGGAAAATCAACCCCGCACCCTTTGCTGCATTTCTATCTTACGATGATCTGGAAGTGATTAGTGCATCGCCGGAGCGATTTTTAAAGCTGGAGGGGAGCAGGGTGGAAACCTGCCCCATCAAGGGTACTAGACCTCGGGGTCGCACGCCGGAGGACGACGAATTTTTGCGGCAGGAACTGCTGGACAGTGAAAAGGATCGGGCTGAATTGATGATGATTGTAGACCTGGAACGCAACGACCTGGGCAGGGTGTGTGAGGTGGGTTCGGTTAAGGTGCCGGAACTATACCGACTGGAAGAATATGCTACGGTGTTTCACTTGGTTTCCACGGTGGAAGGCAGACTGCACCCGGAAAAGGACATTACGGATTTACTGGCTGCGTCTTTCCCTGGCGGTTCCATAACCGGGGCACCCAAAATTAGGGCTATGGAAATTATTGAAGAAATGGAACCAGTGCGCCGGGGGGTATATACCGGATCTATTGGTTATATCAGTTTCGACGGCCGGGTTGATTTAAATATTGTCATCCGCACCATACTGGCTACCAAGGGCAACTTTTATTTCCAGGTGGGCGGTGGTATTACCGCTGACTCAGATCCTCAGCGTGAATACGTGGAGACACTGGACAAGGCCAGGGCCCTGGTTAGGGCACTGGGTTTGGAAAAAAGCGAACATGGTTTTTAAGTGACAGGCAGGGAGGCGGTAGCTTGCCCCATTATTACCTTTGCGACGGTGAAATAAAACCCGTCGAACAGTTAACGTTATCTCCCCGGGATCAGGGACTGCTGTACGGCTTTTCCCTGTTTGAGACCATGCTGGTAAAGCAAGGCCGGGTAATTATGCTGCAGCAACATCTGCAAAGGTTAACCGGTTCCGCTGCTTCAATGGGTATAACCATAGGTGCAGACAGGGATTTATTGGCAGAAAATAGCATTGCCGCGGTGGAAAGCGCCGATGTAACTGATGGGGTATTACGGCTTACCGTCACAGCAGGGTCGGCAGACAGTTGGATGGGATTGATTCTTTTCTCGGTGCAAAAGGGAATTCCCTACCCGCCCGAACGTTATGATCAAGGTTTTTCATTACTGACCCTTGGTTATCCCCGCAATGAAAAGTCGCCCCTAATCCGCCATAAGTCTGCCAATTATATGGAAAACATTTTGGGCCGCCGGGAAGCATTGCAGCTTGGTTATGACGAGGGGCTCTTCCTTAATTCATTGGGCAACGTAGCCGAAGGCACTGTAAGCAATATCTTTGCAGTGCAAAAAGGTGAACTAATTACCCCGCCGCTTGAGGCCGGACTGCTACCGGGCACTGTCAGGCAGTTGGTTATTGAACTTGCGCCATTAATGGGCTATCAATGTCGGGAAGAGGATATAACAACTAAAGATATAAAAAGAGCTGATGAGTGTTTTTTGACAAACTCACTGCTGGGGATTATGCCGGCCACCAGTCTGGACGGCAAGGACATAGGCAGTGGCTTACCGGGGTGGGTAACTTTGGATCTGATGAAGTTGTACCCGCCCGGGTAATCTTTTTAATTAATGGGCTGCACACCGTTGCATTCAGAAAACAAGATTTAATTTTATATGGCCTAAATAAAGTGCAACGCTTTGGCATTAAATTTTTTTCCTTTAATTAGCGGGACGGCCTGGGGCTAAAGGAAAAAATAGTGATTGGACGGACAAAATTTTAACTACTTCCGACAGTATGACCGCATAGTATAAACCATTAACGGTCAACGGAGGTTTTTAAATGCCATATACTGTCACAAGAGTCAATAACCCCGCCGCCATGCAGGCTTTTATGCAGATGCCCCGGGCGGTTTACCGGGAAGGAACAATACCGCCGGCTACTGCCGGCAGCGCAAACTGGATGCGTTTTACGCCCCTGGCGAATCCAACTTTGCAGCATGTCAGGTTTGCCAACTTTGTGGCTCTGGAAGGTGCTCGACCGGTGGGGCGAATAACCGCCTCGTATGACCTGCTTAACCCCCGAACCGGAGAAGGGTTTTGGGGTTGTTTTGAATGTGTGGATCGGCCACAGGTGGCCAAACTTTTGCTTGACGCAGCTGCCGGGTGGTTGCAAGAGCAGGGCAAGACGGTGATGGTTGGGCCGGCCACTTTAAATACCAACCAACAGGTTGGTCTATTGGTAGAAGGTTTCCAGTATGAGCCGCAGGAAGAAATACCGTACAATCCGCCGTACTATAAAGATTTGCTGACTGAAACGGGGCTGGAAAAACTGCACGATCTGGAGTGTTTTGAGTGGCACCTGCCTGAAAAAATGCCTGTTAAACTGCGGGATGCTGCAGCGCCTTCCGGTATGGTAATCCGACCGGTTAACTATCAGGCATTAAATCAGGAAGCCCGAATAGTCATGGAAGTTCATAACAAGTCGATGTCCGGCATATGGGGGTTTATCCCCATGACCATAGAAGAAGCCGGTGGATTTTTGTTCAGCCTGACTGCAAATGTTCCGCCGGAATTATTTCTTATAATTGAAATGAATGGAGAACCGGCGGGCATGCTTCTGTCAATACCAATCAAACGACCGGGCACGAACAAGAATGATGGGTTGATTAGGTTGGCTATTGGTGGCATTGTGCCGAAATTCCATCATAGGGGAATCCACTGGTTTGTTTTAAAAGTGTTCTACGAGCACTGCAGACGGTTGGGCTATACCATGGGCGAAGCATCGCAGGTGGCAGAAAGCAATGATGTAGTCAAAAGGAAAATTATCAAACCTATGTTTGGCGGTAAGGTAATCAAGTTATATCGTGTTTATACACGGGATATTGGCTAAACATACCTTATTTGTAACACTTTTGGGACTGTTGAATATTTTATAAGGGGGAGATCAAATATTTAAAAAGGAGGAATAGTTAATAAGTGGTACCTACTTTGACGGCAGCTTTATTCTGTTCCTGATCTTGATCCTGCTGGTATTTGGCACTATGCCCTATTTATTTGCTGCGGGTAAATAATACTCGCTTGCGGGAGCAGCGAAACCAATATTCCTGCCGGTAATATACCTAAGTTACCGCCTGTTCTGGCACCGTTTTTTTATTACAGGGTGTCCGAATAGGCGGTATGTTATTTTATGTCTAATATCGCCGAAGCGCCCACTACGACCAACGTTTCAGGTAGATGGTTTGTATCTAAAATACGTTGCCAGGCAAAGGGAGGAATAACTTGCCTGGCAGTAGAAGCTAATATGGTGATTCCTTTTAGAAATGTACACACCGCATGCGAATACAGTTACCTCTGGATCCTTTGAAAAGATCCCGGAACAGTTGATCCAGTTCTGATTGTTTAAGGCGAATCAAACCCTCTGGATTGATTAAAATATCATTGACAAAAATACGTATATAAACGTGTTCTTTGGTCTCAACCACGATAACGAGTTTATACTGGTTCAACGATTTAACACCTCCCGGTAGGGATAAATAGCTTTGGCATAAATACAGGAGGAAGAGCGTTGAATATATATGCCATCGGTGATCTACACCTGTCTTTCGAGCGGGTAGTTGATTTAGAGGACTGGGAAAACAATTCCCAGCACAAACCAATGGAGGAAATAGACTCTTTTTGGCGGCAGCATGCCCGTAAAATATATGAGAATTGGAACAAGATAGTAGCGCCGGGCGACGTGGTGCTCGTTCCTGGAGACATATCCTGGGCCATGCGTCTGGATGAGGCCAGTCATGACCTGGACTTTTTAAGCCTGTTTACGGGGTTGATTGTATGCGTGCAGGGTAACCATGATTACTGGTGGCAGAGTGTTTCCCGGGTCAGGTCGTTCGCTCCACCCAACATGAAATTCATTCAAAATGATTATGTAGAGATCGGCGGCTTGAAGTTTTGCGGAAGCAGAGGATGGGTGTGCCCCAACAGCTCGCTTTTTAAGGAAGAGGACGAAAAAATTTACCGCCGAGAATTGATAAGAATGGAAAATTCACTGCGTGCCGCGGGCGAAGGGGAAAAAGTAGTACTAATGCACTATATGCCTACCAGTGAGAAACACGAGTATTCGCAATTCGTTCAGCTTTTTGAAGCCTACGGCGTAGAGACGGTGGTCTACGGGCACTTGCACGCCAGGGCTTGCCGCTACCGACTTCCCGACCAGGCCTGGGGTATAAATTTTCACCTGGTCAGTGCCGATTTTCTTGGTTTTAATCCCAAAATGGTTTGCTCTATTTAGTTCTCGTCGTTCTTGGGTGACAAAAAACAGTCCCGGTGGCCAAATATGAATTCCTTACCCAGAAAGGCGTGTACAGCTTTGTCGCCGGCTGGTATTTCACGCTGGCATACCTGGCAAGGCTTAGTTTCTTTGTTTGGAAGCACAGCGCCGGTTAAAGCTTTTTCTTTCCAGGTAATGTTTGCTGGTTCAAGTTTATTTTTGTGCGGTTGTACAGGTGTACAACCGGGGTGATAGTACCGGCTTTTTTTCTTGCCGTGCTCCCTGTACCTGTATTGCACCATTGGTGTGAAGGGCTGAATTTTTTCTCGGCAGCGTGAGCACTTCCTGACATGCCCGGTATTGGCCCTGAGGATATATTTAAACTGAGCCGGTTTGCAGCGTACGCGCATATCCTTAATGAACTGGTTTCGGGATAAGTCCTCTTTAATCCAGACGTCCACAGAGCGGTAGAACTCTCGGTAATTACGCTCCTCCAACTGAATATCCGAAGGAAACCCTGCTTCCACTAGTTGTTCTTGAAAAGAGCTTTCGGCCACCTCGTGGGCCAGGCCGTCCATTTTAGCCGTTTCCCATTGGTAGCCGTTATCGGTGAGCCATTCATGCAAGTTGTAAAACAGGTTGCTGGAACATACGTAAAGAAAGTCTTCTTTGGTAACTCCCGCTTCATGTAACATTTCCAGTACCTTTTTAAATACCATATCTTCAACGGAAATGCTGCTTTCCCAGGTAAGTGGCAAAACCCTTTGATGAATGCACCTTGGGTCTTCACTGACCAGTACCAAAACCTCGGAAAAAGCTTTACAGCCGCCGCCTGCGTCTTCGATATACCAGTATGTCATCCGCGACCTCCAGTTATGGATGCAACCGCATAAGTTGGGGCGAGTGTGCCCATTACCTTACTTTGGCAGATTGTATTGCTATTATTATTTACTATTAATTAGATTCTAGTTGACTTGCCTGTATTATGATATATTATAACATAAGCAGATGTTAAATGTCTTTGCATGTTTGCAGCCTGGGAGGGGGATAAAATGTCCATTTTCGTTTGCGATGTATGCGGAGAAGAAATTGCCTTGCATGAAGGGATTCTTACCTGGTCCAGGAGCAACAGTACCTTGACAAATTTTAAGCTGACCCATAAGAATGACGACACAGGACGTGTCTGCCGCCCAGAGGAAAATAACCGTTTTAAGGATCTTTATACATTAACCCTGCTTTCCGGCTATCTTGAGTTTACAAATTATCTTTTTGAACGATGGGAAAACGGATTTACCCTTAAAGACGCCGAAATGTTGGAGAGTGTGATGCAGCAATTGAACCTGCACATGCACGAAAAGTTAATCTTGTTAGCAGAAGACGAGGAATAATACTTTCGATACAACCCTGGTTTAGGAACCGGGGTTTTTTATTTTAGCTAAAAAGACAAAGTGCGCAGTTAGAAATGATTTCTGGGCGAACTAATCAGGGTTAAATTGGCTCATGTGTTTTTCGTATTTGAAGTTGACGGTTTACAAACAATAGGTCAAAAAGAAAGGCGGTGTTTTAAATGCAGGATAACAAGAAAACCTTTAAACACGAGCTGGTGCAGGAGGAATCGCCTATTGAATTATGGGACAAGGACGAGAAGGGCGAGGCCTTGCGTCAGAACCCTTACAAGACCCCGCCCAATAACTTAACGACCAAACAGAAAAAGTACGGTTTTTAAAACACGGCCAGTTTGCAACAACGGTGATGCAAACTGGCCGGGTTTAATAATTTAGCAGTCTATTACATATTAAACTCTTTGGCCAGCGTTTCAAAAGCAGGCAGCGAATTACGGATCATCTGCATGTCTACGCAATAAGAAAGCCTGAAGAAACCGGGGCCACCGAAACCGCTGCCTGGAACAAGCAGTAAGTTATATTTCTGGGCCTGTAGTACGAATTCCACGTCATCCGCAATGGGGCTGCGCGGGAATAAATAAAATGCGCCCATTGGTTTAACCAATTTAAAACCAAGTTTTACCAGATGATTATATAGCATGTCACGCTTGGCCATATATTCTCCGATATCCACGCTTTCGCGCTGCAGAGGTGCTACCAGGCGTTGGGCCAGAGCCGGCGCATTAACGAAGCCCAGAGTACGGTTACAAAATACCAGTCCTTCCAGCAAAAGCGAAGCATCCTCTATGGCGGGATTGATGGCTATGTAACCAATGCGTTCTCCCGGCAGGGCCAGGTCCTTGCTGTGGGAAGTCACCACAATTGAATTTTTTATAAATGTAAAGATTTGTGGTACGGTAAATCCATCGTAAACTATTTTGGCGTAGGGTTCATCCGATATCACGTAAATAGTGGTGCCTAGTTCTTGTTCTTTCTCATTAAGCAACCGGGCCAGGGTGACCAGTGACTCGGCGGGATAAACTGCCCCGGTGGGGTTATTGGGTGAATTAAGCAAAACCGCACGGGTTTGGGGGCCTACTGCTGCTGCCACCGCTTCCGGGTCAAGTTGGAAATTTTCACCCGTGGGTACTTCCTTGAAGGTACCGCCGTGGTTATCAATGTAAAAACGGTATTCCACAAAATAAGGGGTTGGTATAATGACCTCTTCGCCAGGGTTTAACAGTGTTTTCAAGACCACATTTAAAGCTCCCCCGGCTCCGCAGGTCATTACCACGTGGTCTGCGGTGACCGGTTGACCCGATTCTTCCGCCAGCACTTGGGCCACTGCCTGCCTAGTTTCAGGGTATCCGGCGTTGCTCATATATCTGTGCATCCCGGGCAGAGGGTTTTGAGCCAGCTTTAGCAGTTCTTCATGAAACGCTTTGGGGGGTTCAACATTGGGGTTACCAAGAGTGAAATCGTACACCTTGTCGGCGCCGTGAATGCGCCTTAGTTTTTCCCCCTCCTCAAACATTTTTCTAATCCATGATGAAGCAGATAAGAATTTTTCAATTTTACCGGCAATTGGCATGAAACAAACCTCCTTTTGGGGTGATGTCGGTATTGTTGGCACTCATTTTATGGTTATTATTTCTGGCTGCCCATAGGAAATACCTGCCTTGGTCTGAAATAACAACAGCCAGGTTCTGGCGTTGGAACTTTTTGGGGCCAATTGTCGTCTATTAATTAGTGCTTTTTTGCAAAATAGGATGCACTAATTAGTGGGGGTGAAATATGAGTCTACCTAGAGATGTTTTAACGGTGGCTTTATTATGTACTGTAATGGTGTTGGGGGTTCCCATGCCGGTTGCCGGAAATGAACCTGACCCAGGGACGACTACTGATGGGACAAGTATTTTTGCAGACGTTGATGCGGAGCACTGGGCTTATGAGCCTATTATAAGCATGGCTGAACGAAATGTTTTAAACGGATATCCAGATGGCAGTTTTAAGCCCCTGCAGCAAGTTTCCCGGGCTGAATTTGCCGCCATGTTGACCTCGGCCGCCGGTTTAAAAGCCAGCGGAACCAACGGGAATCAATTTGTTGATATTCCCGAGCAAATATGGTTTCATCAGGCAGCGTTGGTTGCAGCCCGGTATTTACCGGGTAATTATGAACAGGACGGCAAACGGTACTTTTTACCCTATGAAGATGCCACCAGGGAAGATGTGGTTGTGGCACTGGTTAAAGCGCTGGGGGCCGGCAGTCAGTATGCGGATCCGGGTGTTTTAAACGCCCGGTTTAGCGATTATGAAGAACTTACAGTGGCGGCTAGAATGCCACTGGCCTGGGCATTCCAAAACAACTTGCTTAAGGGGTTCCCGGACGGGACGCTGAAGCCCAGGGAAGGTATTTCCCGCGCTGAGGTGGCGGCATTGCTACACAGAGCTTTCTTTATCGATACTTCTATCGAGGGGTTGCTGGCCGGCCGCCGGATCGAACATTTAAATGGCAGTGACCGGGAATTAAATGACTTGACTACTATTTTACAGAGTAAGTACGGTGAAATTAAACCAGGCTCTTTACAGGCATATGCAATTGCATACTACGCCCGGAAGGTAAATTTTTACGAAGGTGAAGGTACTCAGGTGTTGTATGTTTTTGGTAATATTGATTTCAGGTACCATAGCTGGGAAGCTGAATTTGAGTGTAATGCCGAGGGTGTACGGAAATTTACTGAAAATGTGGCCCGGGAAACCGCCCGCCTGTACCCTCGGGATACAATTCTGGTGATGCTCGGGCACCAAAACAAGTTCCTGTTTGACGTAAGCGGGGTTTATGAAAATAAATATCTGGACAGGACTGCGGATGGTTGGCAATTAAAACGGTTTTATACCGGGGTGATGGTTAACAACGGAGCAATTGTTGATACCTGGACCGAACAAAAAACTTGATTACAAGTGGCCCCCTATATTTTATTCGTCGGCTTCTACTTCGGATTCTGCTTTGTCGTACCGTTTTCTCTCCAGGGTAAAACCCTGATCCGGCCTGATCACTGAGATGGAGTCAGCCGCAACCAGTCGCATTTTCTCGCCTTCCGGTTTAAAGTGCAATAAAACTACCGAGTATGGGATATGCATTGCTTGCAAGCCCCGCAGGCCGGATGCCCCGGATGTGCCCGCATTGACCAGCACACTGCTCGACCTGGTTTCCACTTTCAACTGGTGATTATGACCGAATAAGATAACCGGGGCCGAACCAACCAGTGACTGAGCTATTCTATCGTTGTGCAGCATTAAAACGTCGACTTCTGCCGGGAGTTGTCCCAGTTGGTCCATCACCTGCACCACCAGTCGCGGGATGCTACTAAGGTCGGGCGGCAGTACCGTAGTTAGGGCGGCAGAGGGGTCCGGTACACCGTAGAAAACAAGATTATTGACCTCCAGCATCCCGTTAACCACTGTTACACCAGGAACTGTACCCATTCTATCCACTATAGATGGGGAATCGTGATTGCCCGCGATGAACAGGTAAGGAACATCCAACTGGTGCAGACGGTCAATCAGCAAGGTTTCCAGCGGGCTGCCGAAGTCGCTGATGTCGCCGGTGTCGATAATCATGTCTACCTTGAATAATGCGGCTATCTGCATCACGAAATCCATACCGGCGGGGTTATTATGCAGATCGGAAATATGCAGAATTTTAAAGCTTGCCTCTTCTTCACCCAGGGGCTGTAGTTCGTCCACCTGGGCATATAATTGATTTAAACCGCTGGCTACATCCTCTAGCTGGTCACCAAGAGTTTCAATTTTACCCAAAGTCTCCTGGGCCATACTTACCATCCAGGGTGCCGCCCGAAGCACGCCTGAATACTGCGGGTTGCGGAAGGCACTTTGGTCATAAGTCAGGTAGGTACTTAAAAGAAGCACACTGGTTAGCAGGAAACCGGCCGCTAGGCCGGTAATATATTTACGGGGTTTTTTTGTCCGGGTCAGGTAGACACCCAGGGCACTACCCAACAGGGCCAGGGCCAGTATTTTTAAAATAAAAAGTGCTGCCACTCGCCGTAAGGCCAGCCTGCCCTGGTTGATGAGTTCGTCCCGCTCCAGAGGCCCGGCCAGCAGTTGTTGCAACGGTTGGAGATCAATATTTTCCAGGCGCAGCTTAATTAACACCGGCGTGACGTGGGTGTGTGCCCTGATGGTGCCAAGAGGTGGAATTTCCACTTCGGTATAGCCGGTTTCATGAAATTGTACCCCGATTCGAAATTGCAGTGCCTCAATGTAGAAATTCATATGGCCGAAGAGACTAATAAGAAGTAGCGCGCCAACGATGGCCACTAAGGGGATGTAAAGTCGCTTTGTTTTTTTCAGATCAAATATTTTTTTAAAATCAAATGCCATTTGCGGCTCTCCTGGTCACGATTATTTAAAAGAAAGTCCAAAATCCAAAGTCCAAAATCCAAAGTCCAAAATCCAAAATCCAAAATCCAAAGTCCAAAATCCAAAGTCCAAAATTAGTCAAAAATTCTTAAAGCCACATATATTTTGACCTTTGACTTGAGACTGGGCAATCTAACTTATATCTTGACCGAACAGGGTAATTATTAAAAATTTTTATTTTAACAATATTAAAAGGGGGAAAGGGGCCTGTGTGATGACAAACAAACCGGCAGTGGTCGGGGGGGTGCCGGTTCGCAGCCGGATGCTACCCCTAGCGGCAGCGGAAATGACAACGGATGATATTCAGGCGGTTACCCAGGTACTTAGTGATGGTGTGCTGGGCAGCGGCGACAAAGTAAAGGAATTTGAAACGGCCGTGGCAGATTATGTAGGTGCCAGGTACGCTGTGGCAGTATCGTCCGGAGCTGCCGGTCTCCACGTGGCCCTTATGTCCGCCGCAGTGGGTCACGAGGACGAGGTTATCACCACAGCCTTGACCCACCCCGCAACATCCAACTGTATCCTTTATCAGAACGGCATACACACATTTGTGGATGTAGAGCCAAAAACTTATAACATAGATCCGGTAAAAGTAAAATATCGCATTACCGGACGGACCCAGGCGTTAATTCCGGTCCATTTTGCCGGTAATCCTTGCGAACTTGATTTACTGCATGACCTGGCCCGGGAAAATGATTTATGTGTTATTGAGGACGCTGCCCACGCACTGGGTGGTTACTATAAAGGGAAGAGAATCGGTGCACTAAGCGACTTTACCGTATTCAGTTTCAGCGATCCGCAGCACTGTTTTACGGGAGAAGGCGGCATAGTAACTACCAATTCCGAGGAGTTCTTTGAGTGGATGCTTGTTTTTCGAGAAAACGGGTTGGTGCGTGACCCGCAAAAAATGATTAGTCCAGAACGACCGTGGCGGAAAGAGATGCAGGATCGGGGTTATAACTACCGGCTTACCGATATGCAGGCAGCTCTGGGTATTTCCCAACTGGCCCGGGTGGAAGATTTCATCGGCCGCCGTACGGATATAGCCGATCTTTATAACCGGGCTTTGGCCGGTCACCCCGCTATAACTCTGCCGAAGCAAAATCCCCAGGGACGTTCCACCTGGCATCGTTACATTATAACTCTGTGCATGGAACAGTTGAAGGCCAGCCGGACTGAAATATTTAACGCTTTAAGAGCCGAAAACATTGAGGTAGGAGTGCACTACCTGCCGGTTTTTCTGCACCCTTATTACCTTTGGATCGGGCACCCCGACGTATGTACTATTGAAGGCAGCCTATGTCCCGTTGCTGAGGATCTTTATAACCGGTTTTTAACCCTGCCCCTGTACCCATCCATGACTGACCATGATGTGCAGGATGTTATCAATGCTGTTACGCGGGTAGTGGATTACTATTTGTTGTAATCCACTACTTATTTTTACTAAAAAGCACCGAACCTCAGAACTAAATATTATTACCAGGCGTGCACCCGGAAAGGGGTTAAAGCACGTTTTTTTTTTGCTTGCTCGTGATCTGTGATGAATATCACACCTATAGCGCGAGACACTTAACTTTACAGTTATCTTTGTTGTTTTATAGTAAATAATAGAGGTAGTTAATAATGCCTTAGTAGTAACTAATAAAATCATAAATTCTAAATAAGAGGTGTTAGTTATGGCTGTCAGACAGATTGTCAGTATCGACGAAGAGAAGTGTAACGGTTGTGGTCTTTGTGTGAGCCCTTGTGTTGAGGGTGCCATCACTATAGAAAACGGTAAAGCCAAAGTAAAAAATGAAAAACTTTGCGATGGGGCCGGTTTTTGTATCGGCGTATGCCCCCAGGGTGCACTTTCAGTGGAACACCGTGAAGCACCAGGTTTTGATGAACACGCAGTGGAGGAGCACATAAAACAAAACCCGGGGACGTATATTCCCCAGGTTTGCCATCGGTGCGGCAGGAATGAGGATCAGGTAATCGTACTGCCCTGCCGTAATCGCGGCCAAAGTATATGGGTGTGTACCGGTTGTTTGCCGGCACTTATACACGGGTAATACCTGGTGATACCTGTCCGGAAAAAAGACTTTTAGGATTGTCATCCTGAGCGCAGCGAAGGATCTTAAGATTCTTCACTTCGTTCAGAATGACATTATACTGCATAGCGGTATGGGCATCTACTTGGTTTGGGTGTCTTCAGCGCTTTCAGGTGGTCGTGTAAAAATTGCGCCGGCTGTCTCGAAACTGGCATTCATGGCCTCGACGCCTTCTCTCATTGCTTTCAGGGAACGGGAAGTTTGATCCAGCAGCCCCCTGACATATCCCAGTTTTACATCGGCTTGTTTATCGGTGCTTAATACCAGCAGGATTAGAATTAAAAATAAACTAAAAGGGTTGTTATTCATAATAAGAAATATCCGGCCTCCTTTCACCCCATTCGTTTTTCTATAATATGCATGGGGCTGTAGAAGGTGAAAAGGCCTGGTTTTATAAGGCCTTGGTAACATGTGTAATCTATTGTATTTACTGTTGTTTATACCGGTCGCAGCGGCATGCTGATGACCGTATCTCTGCCGCAGTTGGGGCAGGTGAACAGGTGATGGCAGCAGGGATCCTCAAATTCGGTGTTATAGTACGGGCTATACGGGCCTGAATAATCGTCGACCGGTCCGCTATCCTGCATTGCACCGCCGCAAGCGCACTGCGGGGAGATCGTCCTCAAGGCATTGCACAATTCACAGGCTGTATCCATAATTAAAAAACCTAGTGGTGGATGCTTTTTTCCGGAAGCATCACCGTTTTAAATGTATCAAAACCAATTCGCTCGATAAACCGACCCAGACGCTCGTTGGTATTGGCCTGTTCCCGGTAGTAATCAACTACGCGACCCAGCAGCTCAAGTACCTGTTCCGGAGTTTGGTGTTCAGCCAGCGGCTGGCCAAGGCGTGGTTTTAAACCGCCGTTGCCGCCGATAAAGACATTATAACCCCTGGGCGTGCCAACTGCCCCGAAATCGATCATCATAGAATCCATACATTGGTTGGGACACCCGCTGATACCAATTTTGAACTTGGAAGGCATGGTCATACCGTGGTATTTGTTGTCTATCTCACTACCCAACCCAACGGAATCCTGCTGGCCGCGCTTACAGAAGGTTGTACCGGGGCAAAATTTAACGCTGCGTACGCATAGTCCGATGGCAGCCCCGGGCTTCATATCCAGGTCGGCCCAGGCGGCGTCTATGTCATCCTTTTGCAGTCCTACCAGGGCGATACGCTGGGAAGAAGTGACTTTTAATGCTGCGCAATTATACTTTTTAGCTGTTTCAGCCAGACGAATCAAAAGCTCCGGGTCGGTGATAATGCCACCGGGCAGGTGCGGTGCTATAGCATATGTGCCATCCCGCTGCAAAATGGCACCCTTTTCCAGCATGTCCCGGTCAGTATTATCGTGCTGGAACCGCTCATCCATTCGATTAGGCATTTCCTGGTTATGTTCCATCAGTATCACTCCGTTTTATATCCATTTAACTTTTATTATTTTTCCCAGTCGTTGATATGCAATGCACCCGTTTGGTTAAAATTTTGATAGCAGGCAAAATGAGGATAGTGTTTGGTGAGTATAAAAATAGAACCTGCGTCGAGTAAACGCAGGTTCTATTTTTATAAGATATATAAGTGCGCAAGTCTAATTACGCCTGACGCATCCTTCCAGTAGTTTCATTTTAAGTACCTTGCCACTGGGGGATTTGGGGATGCGTGAGACAAATTTTACTTCACCCGGCAGTTGTTCGGTTTGCAGCAGTCCGCTTTGCTCAAGGTATTTAAAAATTGCCTCTTCAGTCATACCGGGTTCTCTGGGGACGATGAAAGCTACTATATTTTTATTTTCGCTCTCGTCATCGGCAATGCATAAAACCGCCACCTCATCTACCCCGGTGTGCTCATAAAGTATGTTCTCAACCTGGCGCAGGTTAAACCTGCTGGCGGCGACCGGAGTTATTCCACTATCCGGCGGGCTAAATTTGTTCTGTACCAATGTTCACCACTCCCATCCCAAAATTTCATGGGGTTTTGACCGCGAACTCACTGGTAAACGTAGAAACCACGTCCGCTTTTGCGGCCTAGGTGGCCGGCGCGTACCATTTTACGCAACAATGGGCAGGGACGATACTTGGAATCGCCAGTCTCATTGTATAAAGTATCGCATACCATCAGCATGGTGTCCAGCCCTATTAAATCGCATAATGCCAGCGGGCCAATGGGGTGATTGGCACCCAGCATCATGCCTTTGTCGATATCCTCTGCGCTGGCGACCCCTTCCATCAGCACAAACATAGCTTCGTTAAGCATGGGCACTAGGATCCGGTTCACTGCGAAAAGAGGGGCTTCATTAACCATAATGGTTTCTTTGCCCATTGTCTGAACCATATCCCGAGTGACGTTCACGGTTATTTCATCAGTTTCGGCACCTTTGATGACCTCCACCAATTTCATAACCGGCACGGGATTAAAAAAGTGCATGCCGATAAATCTTTGCGGTCTGCCGGTTACGGCGGCCATCTCGGTTACACTAAGACCTGAGGTGTTGCTGGCAAAAAAAGTATCAGGCTTGCATATTTTATCTAATTCCCGGAAAATTTCTTTCTTTAAATCCATTTTTTCAATGGCTGCTTCGATAACAAAATCACAGGATACCAGTTCTGACAGTTCAGTTGTTCCGTTAACCCTTGCCAGGACAGTGTTGGCATTCTCTTGGGTAATTTTCTCTTTTTTTACTTCCCGGGCCAGGTTTTTTTTAATTACTGACATACCCCGTTTGACAAAATCTTCGGTTATGTCCCGCATAATCACATTATAACCCGCTCTGGCGGCCACCTGGGCTATTCCGGCGCCCATTGTGCCCGCACCAACAACCCCAACTGTCTTAATCACCATGACGTTTTTACCATCCTTTCCGCCGACGGGGAACTACTGTCATTTATACAGTCATGCCTGCTGTTAAACCCGCCAGTAACTTATCCGTTGCAAACCGTCGTTGTTTATATACTTTTGTCTATTTTCGCTAATTATAAGCAAATTCCTGCCCCAAATATGTAAAACTACAGACAATAATGTATCGCAAAATGCTAAGCAAAATCCATTACGTTTTCTTGATAAACTGTAATTATATTAACCTTTTAGCCACTTTTTTTGAGCCATAAAGATTGTTCCCAGAGCTATGATTGCACCTAACAAGTCTCTGCCCAGGTCATAAACATCCGGGTATCTGGTAGGTATAAAAATTTGGTGTACCTCGTCGGTGATGCCGTACAAAAGACAAAGCGTAAAGGCTTTTAGGTAAGGGCTACGGTGACCTGTTTTCGAAAGGGCGATATAATAGAACAAGGCCAGTAGATAATAAGCGGCTATGTGCCCCGGGTTAAAATTACTAATAAACGGGAAGAGTGATTGCAGTTCAATATTAAGGTCTAAGGTCTTTCAGGGGAATGCTGAATAATTACCGCCGTTGTTTAACTTGTGGTATTATATCATGGAGCAATTTATATGGGGGTATGGAACTTGCGGTTTGCGGCTATAGTTTTATTGACGCTTATTTTAGACCAGTTTTCCAAATATATAATCACTTCCGGCATGTACCTAGGTGAATCACTGGCTGTTTTTCCGCCTGTTTTTTATATTACTTATGTGCTAAACCCGGGTGCGGCTTTTGGCATGCTAGCCAATCAAACTAACTTTTTTATAGTGGTGTCGCTGCTTTTAATTATTGGTGTTTTGGTTGCTTACCGGTATTTGCCACGGGAAAGGGTGTGGACTTATATCGCCCTGGGTCTGGTGGTAGGCGGTGCCATGGGCAACCTGATTGATCGGATTCGGCTGGGACTAGTAATTGATTTTCTTGATTTCAGGGTCTGGCCGGTGTTCAATTTGGCTGATACCGCCATTGTGACCGGGGCTTTTATATTGGTGTTGGATGTATGGCTGGCAGACAGGAAAGAAACGCGGAAGGTGGATCAAGGTGCCGGGAAGTGATAAATACGTTGTGTCCGGCGACGAAGCGGGCATGCGGTTGGATGTGTTTGTATCCGGAACGAATTTCGATTTAAGCAGATCCTATGCGCAAAAACTTATTGGTGAGGGATTAATCAGGGTAAACGGAGTGGAAGTTAAGTCCAATTACCGTTTACGCGACGGGGACGAGGTAGCGGTTACGGTACCGCCACCCGTTAAACTTGAAGTATTGCCCGAACCTATCCCACTTGACGTTTACTATGAAGACACAGATTTGATAGTGGTTAACAAACCCAGAGGGATGGTGGTACACCCGGCGGAAGGCAATCATGCGGGCACCCTGGTTAATGCGCTGCTTTACCACTGCCGGGATCTTTCAGGTATCAATGGTGTTTTAAGACCCGGTATCGTGCACCGGATTGACAAGGAAACTTCGGGGTTATTAATGGTCGCCAAGAACGACATGATTCACGAAGGGTTGGCTGGACAGCTAAAAGAGCACACTGTGACCCGTGGTTATGTGGCCCTGGCCCACGGCATACTGACGCACAACCGTGGGGTGATTGACGCACCCATTGGCCGTGACCCCTCAGACAGGCAGAGGATGGCGGTTAACTACCGCAACGGTAAAGAGGCTGTTACCCACTACCGGGTGCTGGATCGCAAGAACAACTTTACGCTTTTGGAGCTGCGTCTGGAAACCGGGCGCACGCACCAAATCAGGGTGCACATGTCCTACACCGGCAACCCACTGGCAGGCGATACACGCTACGGCCCCGCACGCCCCCATTTAGGATTAACAGGCCAGTTTTTACACGCGTATTTGTTAGGATTTATTCACCCCAGGACGGAGGAATACTTAGAATTCAAGGCGCCGCTACCGGAAGCACTAAAGATAATCCTGGAACAAGACGTCGGTATGCAATATTCACACACTACTTAGAGTTAAGGGCAAAAGTCAAAAGTCAAAGAGTTCGAAATCAATGATCTTCGACTACTCTTTGACTTTTGATCATGCTTACTTAAACAGGTTAAATACCCCCAGGAACAGGGCGGTTAGCCCAGCTGCCATGAGCGGCCCCACTGGGATGCCGCCCATAAATACAATGCCGAAAACCGAACCCACCAACAGTCCAAAGATTATTTCCGGGTCAATTTGCAGTAACTTTAATCCTTCGCCGTTAAGATGGGTGGCCAGTGCACCGCCGGCGATGGCCAAAATCCCGGAAACAGAGGTAAAGGTGCACAGTAAATCTTTTTCTGAGACCCTGCCCGTGGCCACGGGCACTAAAATGGCAAGCAGCAGAAACAGCAGGCCTATTTCCAAACCCCTTTTTTCCAGCAGGGGAAAAACAAAATTTAGATTGGCAAACTTAATAATCAGCAATACGCAGGCGGCAGTGGCAATGAGGTTGGAGCGGGACACTATTCCAATCAGCAGCAATGCTACCAGTAAGACAACTCCATTCATTACCGAAAACCTCGCTTAAAGATATTCTTAAAAGAGGGCTTGTTCAACCACCTTTCTTCGTAAATATATGCCATTGCTGCCAGCTCTATTACCACAATAAGGTTAATCCTTAATCGCAGACAGGGGTATCGTTCACCATCAGCTGCAGCGTATCGGCCCGCAGTCCCAGTCGCATAGCTTCCAGGGCCAGTACTTCTTGGGGTGGAATGTTGCCCAGATTGACATCGGAACCAAACCGAGTAATCAAGTCCTGCTGCTGAGGTTTTAACGGCGCTTCCCAAATAATCTTAGCCGGGTCGCCGATATGCTCTAAGAGCACCTGCATGTCCCCGTTGTCTATCTTTCCTTTCGCATCGTAAAGGCCTACATTGAGGCCGCATTCCCTGCCTTCCAGGATCACCTTATGCGCACCCATCTCCAGATCCTCTCCGGCTTGCTCGGCAAGCGATATTGCCGGAATACCGGGGCCGGCGTTTTTTTTACCCACTTCCGTGAGGACCATAAAACCCTTATCCGCAGCCATTGATATTGCCCGTGCTCTCACCTCTTTACATATGTTAATGGTGCCGTCGCTCACTTCAATGGCTGTGAATCCCAGCGATTTGCATTTGTCAAGATACTCAATTAACTTATCCTGCCATAACGCTATTTCGAAAAATGTTCCTCCAGGATAAATTTCGATGTTATAAGAACACGCCAGGTGGATTTTTTCTTCTAGTAAACCTTCCGCGTAAAGCATCGATGTGCCAAATCCCAGCTTAATGAAGTCGATATACGGGTGGTTTAACTTCAGTAAATCCTGGGTCTCCCCGGTACCCATCCCCTTATCCATAACCATGGTCAAACCCTGGTGCCTGGGTTTTGCTGCGCGTTCTCCCATCGGGAATGTTATAATTTCCCGCCACCCGTTGATGTTAAAACATCCGGACAAAAAACCAGCTCCCTTCCCTATATAATGCATCCAGCCGATATGACGGATGCCGGCTTTCACCTCCTTTTTCTACTGTGTGGGAAAGGGGCCAAATTGCACCTAATTAAAAATATTCAACCCTGAATGAGATGGTTACCGGGATGGGGCTGCCAAAAAACGGTGAAATGTTAGAAAATATGGATAAGGCATTGACTTATAGCAGGGATTATTTATTCTCTGGTTCATTTATTAAACGTGCGAGGAAGGTGTAACTGGGGCGTTCAGTGACGCGGAGAGTTGTAACCACTTGCTTGTCCCTTGGAGCATTGCTGTCGCGGCACAAAGTAACGGGGGAGGCATTAGCCTCCCCCGTTACTTTGTGTTGGATTAATTATATAGATTACTGGCCAATTGTTTTGGGTATTTTATCCTTATGCTTTTGTCCCCGCTGCGAACGTATAAACTGGTACAGGATGACCAGGGCCAGTAGGCCAAACCCTAACAGATCTGTTGTGATACCCGGGCTAATCATCATTAAACCGCCGCCAAATAACAAAATGCGCTCTAAAATGTTGGTGTGGGTCAGTAGGTAGCCAGATACTGCTGCTCCCACTCCGATCATGCCTGTCAGGGCAGTGAGCGTCACAAATAAGGCCTCGAAAAATGTGGTGTCAATCATCAACAATTGGGGCGAGTAGACAAAAATATAGGGAATTAGGAACGCGGCTATGGAAAGCTTAAAAGCATTGACCCCGGTACGCATGGCGTTACTCCGGGCAATCCCTGAACCCGCAAAGGCCGCCAGGGCCACCGGTGGGGTGACATCGGCCACAATACCAAAGTAAAAAGCAAACATGTGGGCGCATAGAATAGGCACACCCAGTTGCATGATGGCCGGAGCGGCAATAGTGGAGGTAATCACATAGTTGGCGGTTGTGGGTACCCCCATGCCCAGTAGAAGCGAAGAAATCATGGTAAAGAACAGAGTGGGCAGCAGTTGACCCTGGGCCAGGTGAATTAAAGCGGAAGCAAGTTTCAAGCCTAGCCCGGTCTTGGTAACCACCCCGATAATCACCCCCGCCGTGGCGCAGGCAATAATCACACCCAGGGCGGCACGGGCACCTTTTTCCAGGCCATTAATCACGTCCCGCGGTGTAATACGGGTAGAACTGCGCAGCATGGAAGCCATGATGGCCAGCAGTATGGCCCACAGGGCGGCCCGCATGGGTGTGTAACCAGATACCAGCAGGTAAATCACTGCCACCAGCGGTATGGCCAGGTGGCCCCGTTCCATGATAATGCGGCCGATCTTGGGCAACTTATCTCTGGGTATGCCTTTTAAACCAAATTTTTTAGCTTCTAGGTGTACTCCAATCCAGACACCGCTAAAGTAAAGGATAGCCGGTATTGTGGCTGCTTTTACTACATCTACGTAAGGGACACCCACGAATTCGGCCATTAAGAATGCCGCCGCTCCCATGATGGGAGGCATTAACTGCCCGCCGGTGGAAGCTGATGCTTCCACCGCTCCGGCGAACTCGGGTTTATACCCCAGGCTCTTCATCATCGGGATGGTCAGGCTGCCCGTACCGGCCACGTTAGCTACGGAACTGCCGGAAATAGTGCCCATCATGCCACTAGATAGTACCGCCACCTTGGCGGGACCGCCGCTGGCCCAACCGGCTACGGCGTTGGCCAAATCAATAAAAAATTTGCCTAACCCGGTTTTTTCCAGATAAGCGCCGAACAGAATGAAAAGAAAAATGAATGTCGACGATACACCCAGGGGGATGCCGAAGACACCCTCGGTAGTGAAAAACAGGTGGCCGACCAATTGGTCCAGACGAACTCCCCGGTGGGCCATGATGCCCGGAATATAGGGTCCGGCAAATGCGTAAAGCAGGAAACAGCTGGCCACTATCACTATGGGCCAGCCTACAACCCGGCGGGCCGCTTCCATGACGAAGAAAACACCTAGTGTTCCGACGATCATGTCAGAGGTGGTAACTGTACCAGCCCGCAGTACCAGCTCTTGGTAGCAGACCACTATATAAATTGGTGTCGCAGCTGCAGTTAATGCCAGCGACACATCGAACCAGTGCAGACGGTTGCGGGACCAGGAACGCCTGGTCGGGTATAGCAGGTAAACCAGGGCTAGCGCAAATGAAAGGTGGATGGAACGCTGGATATGGGCGTCAAGGGTGCCGAATATCGCCGTGTAAAGCTGGAAAACAGAAAAAGAGATGGCCAGGGCAGCGATTATCCGGGCTATTATCCCAGTCAGGCGCCGGAAGTCTGATTCCTTGTCATATTTGGCCATGAATTCCTGTAAGTTAACTTTTTCTTCCGGTTGATTTGTGCTCCGGTCTGCCAATGGACTGCTCCTTTCATAAAATATTTCTATCAATAGTATCCTTAGTCGTTTGATGCCTTGAGCCCTTTCCGACAGTAATCCGGTGATTATAAGCGGTAGATATTTTATGCCACAACAGCTGCGCTGTTGTGTAATTTACTGCCTTCAGCCGAATTGGTGATCCTGATGCAAAAAAAACGTTAAAAGCGTAAAGCCTGTTCTTGAATGTAATGGATTGTTGGGCCAGGGGCACCGCTCTTAAATTTATTTCTTTAAACTGCCGGTTTATGTCAGTAAGCAGGAAACGATCGTTTTGGTTAACCAGTCGGCCTTCGTTACGGTCAAAAGGTATACCTACCCCCAAATCATCGAAAGAAGTTGACGTCAATACCAGCCGATTTCCAGAACTCACGGTAAAACTCTCTTCCACCGGTGTTTTATGTACCGAATGAACATACCCCAGGCTAAACTTCTTTTCCATTAAAAGAGGGAATATCAAAACAGGGTGATGATCTTGATCCGCCGCAACTAAGAATGGCAGTGGCAGTAGCAGTAGTAAAAAGAAGATGATTGTTATCACAGCCAGCCCAAGATAAAAAGTCGGGACTCGCCTTTGCATATTTTTATTCATTAAAACCGGGCCCCGGTTATCCGGAGCCCGGTCACCTCCCGATGATTAACTAATGATTAAGTACGGATCTCGGAGAGTATACTATTGGAAATACTTTTCAGCCCCCGGGTGCAGGGGTACGGACATGCCATCCTGGGCGGATTCTTTGGTTACCAGAGCACCAACTGAGTGGGCTGCCTTAACAGCGTCAAGGTTGCCGTAGATGGCACTAGCAATTTTATTAACCATTTCTTCGTCCATAGCGTCGGACACAACTAGCATAGCTTGAACCGAAACTGCTTCCACGTCCTGTTCCACATTGGGATATGTGCCGGCAGGAATGATTAGCTTGGTGTAGAACGGGTATTTTTCAATCAGCTTGTCTGCGGTATCACCCGGTACCGGTAATAGAACTACATTGTGCTGGGCAGCGATATCCTGAATGGCGGCAGTGGGGTGGCCTGCGGTAACAAAAGCGGCATCCACGTTTCCGTCTTTCAGATTGCTGGCCGCCTCGGCAAAGGATAGGTACTGAACTTTGATATCTTCATAAGTGATATCGTTTTCTGCTAGAATTTGGCGAGCGTTAGCCTCGGTACCGCTACCGGCGGCTCCCACTGCAACTCGCTTGCCTTTCAGATCAGCAAGAGTCTGGATGCCGGACTTATCCAGGGTAACAATTTGAATGGTTTCCGGGTACAGTGTGCACAGCCCTTTAATGGCGTCTACCTTGTTGTCTTTAAACATTTCGGTGCCGTTGGCTGCATAGTAGGCAATATCATTTTGCACAAAAGCTATCTGAACCGCGTCGTCCTTTAGCATGTTGATGTTGGCTACCGATGCGCCGGTGCTTTCGGCTGTTGCGTTTACCCCTTCAATATTGCTGTTTAGAATTTCGGCCATAGCGCCGCCCAGCGGGTAATATACGCCAGCGGTTCCGCCGGTGGCGATGTTAATGAATATTGTTTCCGCGGGTTGTTCGGTTCCTTCTTTTTCTTCGGCTGGCTGGCTGGTTCCGCCGCAACCGGCAAGTAATAACGCTACCATGGTAATCAGCGCCAGGAACAATAAATTGCGTTTTGAAAACTTCATCTTTTTTCCTCCTGTGTTTGTTATTTTACGTTTTAATTAGACTAGTAGTTTCCCTGAAAAAGTCTTGGTAATGGTTACATTGCATCATCGTTTTCTACCAAACCCCAGCTGTGTTTAGTTTTTTCAGGGGGAACGGCTCTCCTGTGGGCTTTCACCTCCCGTGCGGTTTTTCCCTTGGGTATATCACACTCCTGAATTGCGCAGGGTAGTGAACCCGGTGTGGATTTGACGTACCACCGGACCTGGGACGCCGCTGCCGATGATGTGGTCATCAACCTTGATCACCGGAACTACTTCAGCTACTGAACCTGTGAAAAAGACTTCATTTGCTGCTAAAAGATCCGTGACATTGAATGTCTCCTCACGGGCGTTAATGCCTAGGGAACGGGCTGCTTGTAGTACATACTTCCGGGTAATGCCGTTTAAAATACGGTTGTTGACCGGGTGGGTCAACAGTGTATTATTACTATAAATAAAAATGTTACTTGCCGAACATTCTGTAACAGTGCCGTCATCCATGACGAATACGGCCTCAGCCGCCCCTGCCTTGGCAGCTCTGTTTTTGGCCAGTACACTGGATAGCAATGATATGGATTTAATGTGGCAAAGCTGCCAGCGAAATTCAGGCTGGGTGATGATTTTAACCCCGTCGGTGTACATGGCCGGTGCAATATCCGGAACTTGCCGTACTGTAATGAGCAGGTTGGGTTTAATTTGCGGCGCAAAATGGTGGTCTCTATGCGCGGTACCCCGGCTGATTTGAATATAAATCATGGCTTCCCGGATACCGCTTTGGACCAGTAAATCTTCTGCAAACATGGCCAGTTGTGTTTTGCTCCAGGGCAGGCTCATTTCTATTGCAGCGGCACTGTTTTCCAGGCGTTCCAAGTGATCGGCAACGGCAAAGGGTACGCCGTTGTAAACTCTGATTACCTCGTAAATGCCATCCCCAAAATTGTAACCCCGGTCATTGACTGAAATAAGCGAGTCTTCAAAAGAACCTATCCAACCGTTTAAGTAAACCAGTTCCTGCAAAACAATCCCTCTTTTCAAACTTAATTATTTGTTTCTTTCAGTTATTCACAATTCATTGGTCCAATTCAAAATGCCCCGAGAGTAAAATTTGTTGCCATTAAATTATCTGTTACGTCTTTTTAGTGGCACTATAGTAAATTAAATACAAAATAAAAATTTCCTGCCTGCTAAATTTAATTTGCTATCCTTAAATAAAAAAGTTACTTTTACAAGGGATAAAAACACAAACAGGCCCGGGAATAATCCAGGCCTGCTAAAGAATTACCATGATGCGTTTTTTAGACCGAGCTAATTGATACGGCATGTCAAGCTGGAAGCACCGGCGCCATATTTTTAGCCCGTGCTGCGGAACGGTTAACCGTTATAGCCAGGTCGGGGCAGTGGGATTCACATTTACCACAGGCTGTGCAAGCTGCCGGGTTGGCCACTACCGCTTTACCGCGGTTATCCAGCACCAGTACCTTATTACTGCACAAAGCGCTACAAATACCGCAACCTTTACACCATTGAGATTTAACTATGATTTTGTTATCATCGATATAAGCGGCCGGTTTTGCCATTTATCATCACTCCCGTCCCGGTTTAACAAGCCGGGGATAATATTTTTTGCATTGTTTTTATACTAATGCAATCAGCGTGCCAGATGTTATGATTGGTAGTCAGTTTATAAAAAATACTGCCATAGCCCGTTATATCAGATTTTGCACCGCTTCTTAGCGGGGCAAATGTTTTAAAAAGCAGGTAAAAACTGCCAGTCTAATCTCATAATGACATGGAATATCCCGGAGACCCGCCAAATGGCGCCTACTCTCATAATGACATAAGTATCAAATTGATACAGTTTGGAGTTGCTCTTCAGGTGAAACTTAAATGTATGCACTAAAAAACGGCCGAGTCCGGTATACAGTAGAACGCAGCAATAGAATTTCCGGTTTGAAAATAACCGTTGACGCAGAAAGAGGGGTGGTTGTGACAGCACCACTCAACTGTGGCACAAACGTGTTAGACGGTTTTGTCAAGGAAAAGACTATGTGGATCAGGGAGCGGTTGCAGCATCTGGAAAACTTGGCAGGCTGTCGAGTACCTAGAGAATTTGTAAGCGGTGAAAAACTTTTCTTTATGGGGGATCAGTATACATTATTAGTTAAAGAATCAAACGGTGATCAGAATGTGTTAATTCAGGACCGGGAAATCCATGTGGCCATTAGTGATGTGGAAAACAGCCCGGGTGTGGTGGTTAAAAACATATTAGTTAAGTGGTACAAAGGCCGCGCCCGGCAGTTAATCAATGCCCGGGTGGATCTATTCGCCGCAACGATAGAGCAGAAACCAACCGCGATTAAAATAAAGCAACAAAAAAGCCGCTGGGGCAGTTGTTCGGCCAGGGGCAATTTAAATTTTAACTGGAAACTGGTCATGGCGCCTATCGAAATCATTGATTACGTGGTGGTGCATGAGTTATGCCATTTGATCAGGCTTGATCACTCAGCGGAGTTTTGGCACCTGGTGGCCTCTCTAATGCCCGACTACAAAAAAAAGCGCCAGTGGTTAAGGGAATTCGGCCCAGCGCTGAACTTTTAAAATGAGTCAAAAGTCAAAAGTCAAAAGTCAAAAGTCAAAAGTCAAAAGTCAAAAGTCAAAAGTCAAAAGTCAAAAGTCAAAAGTCAAAAGTCAAGAAACACAACCTTAGACTTTCGACTTTTTACTTTTGACCTTATCGTCTTTTTCGGATAGGGGTTTGCGGGAAGGGCTGAAAACGAATTCCGTTTTAATCGGAGGTGCCCCCGGTTGTTTGTCCTGCCCGGTTTCGTCTGGTTGTTGCATATCCCGTACCCGGATTAAAAAAGCCGCCGCCACCGCACTTATTCCGGCCAGTGCCCCGCCGCCCCAGTACATATAAGCATTACCCTGATCCATCAGGTAACCGAAAAGGGGCGGTCCTGCAGCGACGCCCAGGAAACGGACGCTGCCGTACACAGATGTAACCAAGCCCCTCTCGGCAGAGTCCACTGTGCTCGTGATGATAGTGTTCAGGCAGGGCAACAGTAACCCGGTTCCGGTACCGGTTATTGATATGCCAACAAAGAAGAGGTAAATGTTCTGGAAGAAATTCAGCGACATCAGCGATAGGGCAATAAGACTAAGTCCGGTGACAGCCAGCCACTTCATCAACTTGACCTTTTTTTTCAAAAGCATACCGGTAACGTAGGACGTTACGCTCATAAACAACACGGGAACGGCCAGAGCAAACCCTTTCATGATACCGTATATTCCGACGCTTGTTTCCAGGTAATCGCTAAGAAAGAACAGAATGCCAAACAGAATTAACAAAGCAGTCATGCCGCCTAGGAATGAGGTTAGCAGTATGGCTGATTTTTTATGAAAAACTTTTTTGATGGATTGAGCATATTTAGATACGCTTTGTTTTTCCCGTTCGTTTTTAGGCTCTTTAACCAAAAACCACATCCCTATTACTATGGGCACCACAATAGCGGGAAAAAATATAAACGCTGCGTACCAGGCAATCAAGCCGATGGCTGCTCCCAATACAGGGCTAAGCACCTTACCCATCCCGTTAGCGGCTTCCACAATCCCCAGTGACTTGCTGCGTTGGGGACCCGTAAAAAGGTCGCCGGTGAGGGCCATAGCGATAGGAGTAGTGCCGGCGGCACCGATGCCCTGGATTATGCGACCGCCGATGATCCAGGCAAATGCATTTTCCCGCAAAATTATGGCCGCCGCCCCGGCGGTAACGCCACCAATACCGTACAGTATCAAGCCCGGAATTATTATCTTTTTACGGCCGATGCGGTCGGATAAAAATCCGGCCAACGGTATAAGTAGGCCGGGTATGGAAAATGCCGTGATAATCATGCTTACTTCAAGCTGGCTTAGGTTCATTGCTTGCTTCATGGCCGGCAACACCGGGATGAGCATTGAGTTACCCAGAACCATGATAAACGGCACGCCAGATATAGCCGCTAGCACAGAGGCGCTGTTTTTTGGTTTCATAATTTTTTATCCCTCCTGATGCGACACGGTTATTTTATCTCCGCCCCATCAACGGTATGCATTTATTACCCCCGCCAGGCATATGAAAAAATATCTAATCGGACGGGAGGTATAAAACCTTGTTTTTTACTTTTGATAAAATTGTCTTATCCATGGCCCTGCTGCGTTTTCTGTCGTCCAGCATTGAATTTACCGCAGCTATGCTAATGCTTTATTTCAACCGGGTAGACGTGGCATTCAAGATTAACGCAGTATTGGCCATGGTAGGACCTACGGTTCTTATTTGCGTCACCACTCTGGGTTTGGTTGGATTGGCCGGCAAAGTATCCATACCGGGGATGGTTTCCATAGTCACAGGTGTAGGCCTAATATTTCTGGGTATCAATAGACTGTAAAATGGGGTAAGACTTTAGAATAGTCAGTGAAAGCAAGAAAGGGAAACAAAAAAAGCTCCGGCAAAACTGCCGGAAGAGTAAAAAACATTAAGAATATTAAAAAGGAGGAGTGGGTTGAGTGTGTTAAAAGTATTATAGACAAGTTTTTGAAATAAGATGTTATAGCATTTATGGGTGAGGTGTCTATTTTTAACTGCACTCTATTGGGGGGTATTATTTTATTTCAAAATAAAGTTGACGTCCAAAAGGGTATCTGATAATATTATTTAAGTTTAAATTACCTTGAAATCGGTCCCGTGAGGCTGGTAAGGGTTCATAGATGTTAAACTTGTGCATTTTATATGCCTGTCTATGCCTACTTACCGGTGTGAGACAGGTTTTTTAGTGCGCTTTTTAAGGCCACTTTTTACGGGGGGTGTAAAGCCGTGGCGGAATGGAAACAAAAGGCTCGTATTATGGATAGCGACGGTATCAGGCGCGTGATTACCCGTATTGCTCACGAGATCATCGAGCGCAATAAAGGTACCGGTGACCTGGTGTTGATTGGCATCCGCCGGCGGGGAGTTCCGCTGGCCCGGCGCCTGGCTGATAGAATCAAGGAAATTGAGGGTAGCCTGGTACCGGTGGGAGTGCTGGATATCACCCTTTATCGGGATGACCTAACCACCATGGGGCACCAGCCGATAGTACGACAAACCGAAGTAACCTTTTCTATTAATGGTAAACGGGTTGTTTTGGTGGACGATGTGCTATTCACCGGGCGAACGATCCGAGCGGCCCTGGACGCCATAATTGACCTGGGACGGCCGCGTTACATTCAACTGGCTGCACTGGTGGATCGGGGGCACCGGGAGTTGCCCATCAGGGCTGATTACGTGGGCAAGAACGTTCCCACCTCCCGCCGCGAAGAAGTGGCGGTACGGTTGACGGAAACGGATGAAATAGACGAAGTGGTAATTATGGAAAAAACATAATGCATGGCACATCCTTTTAATGCGGTCCCGTGAGGCCGGCAAGGGAGGGCCAAGTGTAATTTGCCCTGCCGGCCTCTGTCGGGTTTTTTATAAACCCGGGAGGTCTTTTATTATTTAAGGAAGGGGTACCGACAATTGTATAAACACAAAGATTTGTTGGGTATACGGGAGATGTCTGCTGAAGAAATCGGTTTTCTTTTAGACACCGCCGGGCCCATGAAAGAAATTATTAAAAGGCAGATTAAAAAGGTGCCCACCTTGCGCGGCAAGACAGTGGTGACCTTGTTTTACGAGAACAGCACCCGAACTCGCGGTTCGTTTGAGCTGGCGGCCAAGTACCTGAGTGCGGATAGTATTAACATGTCCGGGTCATCCAGCAGTGTGGCCAAGGGAGAAAGCCTGTACGACACCGGTCGCACGCTGCAGTCGCTGGGCGCCGACGTAATCGTATTGCGTCATCCCATGCCCGGCGCGCCGCGACTGCTGGCCCGTTCGGTGAAGGCCGCCGTAATTAATGCCGGTGACGGGGCCCATGAACACCCCTCCCAAGCGCTGCTGGACATGTTCACGGTGCGGGAGAAAAAAGGCGGCCTTGCCGGGCTGCGGGTGGTCATTGTGGGTGATATAATGCATAGCCGGGTGGCCCGTTCAAATATCTGGGGATTCACCAAAATGGGGGCCGAGGTAAGGGTCTGCGGCCCGTCCACAATGATACCGGTCGGGCTGGAAGAAACCGGTGTGCAGGTATTTCATCAAATGGATCAGGCCCTTGACGGGGCTGACGTGATTATCATGCTGCGCATCCAAAAGGAGAGGCAGCAACAGGGATTATTCCCCGGGCTCAGGGAATACTCGAGACTTTACGGACTGAACAGGCGGCGTCTGGAACTGGCTGCCGGGGACGCGCTGGTGCTGCACCCCGGTCCCATGAACCGCGGGGTAGAAATTGCAGCGGATATTGCCGACGGTTCCCAGGCGGTCATAGAAGAACAGGTAACCAACGGGGTGGCGGTGCGCATGGCGTTGCTATACCTGTTGACCGGGGGAGGTGCTCAGTAATGAAGCTAATTATGCAAAATGGGCGGCTTTTGGACCCGGCTGCCGGCCGGGATCTGACCGCAGACCTTTATGTTAATAATGGATTTATTTGTGCGCCATTCCAGCCCGACAGCAACACAAACATCATCGATGCCGGGGGCAAACTGGTGACGCCGGGCCTGGTAGACATGCACGTACATCTACGGGAACCGGGATTTGAGTACAAGGAGACCATTGCCACCGGTACTGCAGCAGCAGCCCGGGGCGGTTTCACCGGTGTGGCCTGCATGCCCAACACCGACCCGGTAACCGATAACCGGGTGGCGGTGGAGTATATTAATAAACGAACCCAAGAGGCCGGACAGGTTAGAGTCTATCCGGTGGGCGCCATCACCCGTGGCAGCCAGGGCAAGGAACTGGCTGAGCTGGCGGACATGCGTGAAGCCGGCGCGGCGGCCTTCTCAGACGACGGCCAGCCCGTGACGGACGCCGGCTTGATGCGCCGGGCCATGCGGTACTGCACCATGCTAGGCGCGGCCATCATCTCCCATTGCGAAGATAAAAGTCTGGCCGGGGGTGGGGTGATGCACGAGGGCGCTTATTCTACAATACTGGGTTTAAAGGGCGTCCCCGCTTCAGCCGAGGAAGCAATGGTGGCTCGGGACATTATTCTGGCTGGGGAAACCGGCTGTCCGCTGCATATAGCCCATATAAGTACTGCCGGTTCGGTGTGCCTGGTACGCGAGGCCAAAAAGCGAGGTGTAAAGGTTACGGCGGAAGTGACGCCACATCACTTTACCCTGACGGATCGGGCGGTGGGGGATTTTAATACCAACGCCAAGGTCAACCCGCCGCTGCGTGGCGAGGCCGACGTACAGGCGGTACGCGAGGGATTGGCCGACGGCACCATTGACGCCATTGCCACCGACCACGCGCCCCATTCCTTTGACGAGAAAAACGTGGAGTTTGACCTGGCCCCCTTCGGGCTGGTGGGTCTGGAGACAGCGGTGGGTTTAGTGTGGACCGAACTGGTACAGACCGGCATTTTAACCCCGCTGCAGGCGGTGCAAAAGCTCTCGTGCAACCCGGCCCGCATCCTTGGCATTGCGGGGGGCACTCTGGCCGAGGGAGCGCCTGCGGACATTACCGTTATTGACCCCCTGTTTGAGGAAACGGTAAACCCGAACAATTTTGCCGGTAAAAGCAGAAACACCCCCTTCACGGGCCACCGGCTCAAAGGCCTGCCGGTTCTCACCATAGTAGCAGGGGAAATTAAATACAGGAGACAGTAGTCAGGAGTCAGGAGTCAAAATGAAGAAAAATGAAAAACTAGCGGAGCGATATCACCGGAGCGCTGCGCCCACTACAACCAACTTTTAAAGTATTTTCAAGGTAGACATCCATGCTGCTGTTCGGTACCCATCAGAAGGATGAAAATCTATTTTCAGATACTATTATGTCATTTTGAACGAAGTAAAGAAATTTCAAAAGATAAGATCCTTCGCTTCGCTCAGGATGACGCTCCCCGAAGTCTATTTACCGGGTATTACGCTTCAATAAATATACAGACAGATCAATCTGCGGAGGTGTTTGCAACTTGAAAGCTGTTTTAGCTCTTGAAGACGGCAAAGTGTTCACCGGCCAATCCTTTGGCGCCGCCACCGAACAATGGGGTGAGGTGGTATTTAACACCGGTATGACCGGTTACCAGGAAGTGCTTACCGACCCCTCTTATGCCGGGCAAATCGTGGTCATGACCTACCCGCTGATTGGCAACTACGGTATTAACCGGGAGGATTACGAATCCAAACGTTCTTTTGTGCGCGGTTTCGTAGTCCGGGAATATTGCGACCACCCCAGTAACTGGCGAGCTAGTTACCGGGTCGGCGAATTTCTAACCCGGGCGGGAGTGCCAAGTATTAGCGGAGTGGATACCAGGGCATTGACCAGACACTTGCGCAGTTACGGAACTATGCGGGGATATCTCGCCACCGGCGACGTGAACCCCGAGGAGATCGTGACCAGGGCACGCACCAGCCCGCAGTTAAGCGGCTTGAATCTAGTAGACGAGGTGGCCACCGGGGAAAATTACACCATTGAGGGTAGTGGGCCGCGGGTGGTACTGGTGGACTTGGGGGCCAAACATAATATTATCCGCAAGTTGCGGGATCGGGACTGTACTGTTATTGTAGTGCCTCCCGGTGCCACCGCGGGTGAAATTAACGCCTTGTCTCCAGATAGCGTGTTTTTTTCCAACGGCCCGGGAGACCCGGTGGATGTAAAAGATACCATTGAGACCAGCCGCAAGCTAATCGGTACCATACCGCTGTTTGGCATTTGCCTGGGGCATCAGGTTTTAAGCCTGGCCTTGGGTGGAAAAACCTATAAGATGAAGTTTGGCCACCGGGGTTCAAACCACCCGGTTAAGGACATGCGCACCGGGCGGGTTTACATCACTTCCCACAACCACGGCTACAGCGTGGATGAATCATCACTGGCGGGGTTGGATGTAGAAGTTTCCCATATTAACTTAAACGATAATACCGTGGAAGGCATCCGGCATAAAAAAATGCCCATATTTGCAGTGCAGTATCACCCCGAGGCATCACCGGGGCCGCACGATTCAGACTATATATTCGACCAGTTTATGGACATGATGCGCGGGGAGGGACAATAAATTGCCGATTAAAGAGGGCATTAAAAAAGTATTGGTGGTTGGCTCGGGCCCCATCATTATCGGCCAGGCGGCGGAGTTTGACTACGCCGGCACCCAGGCCTGCCGGGCACTACGCGAGGAAGGCATGGAAGTAGTGCTGATTAACAGCAACCCGGCTACCATTATGACCGATGTCAACATGGCAGACCGGATTTATATTGAACCAATCACCCCGGATTTTGTCACCCGGGTCATTGAAAAAGAACGACCCGACGGGTTCCTGCCTTCACTGGGCGGCCAGGTAGGCTTGAACATGGCTCTGCAGTTGGCCGAGCTCGGTGTGCTGGACAAATATAATGTCAAGCTGCTGGGCACCCCGCTGGACGCGATCAAGCGGGCTGAGGACCGGGAACAGTTTAAGAACACTATGGAGCGGATTAACGAACCGGTGCCCGAAAGCGCCGTCATCTCCACGATAAATGAAGCCGTGGCCTTTGCCCAGCAAGTCGGGTTTCCACTGGTGGTGCGCCCGGCTTACACCCTGGGCGGTACCGGTGGCGGTATGGTTTACAACATTAATGAACTTATTGACACCTGCACCCGGGGCCTAAAGGCCAGCATTATTCACCAAGCGCTAATTGAGCGTAGCCTGGTAGGCTGGAAAGAAATCGAAATTGAGGTTATGCGGGACGGGGCGGACAATTGTATCACCATCTGCAGCATGGAGAACCTGGACCCCATGGGCATTCACACCGGTGACAGCATCGTGGTGGCCCCCACCCAGACCCTGAGCGACAAGGATTACCAGATGCTGCGCACCGCCGCGCTCAAAATCATCCGAGCCCTGGGCGTGGAGGGCGGCTGCAACATTCAGTACGCTCTGGATCCTAACAGCTACCAGTACTATGTTATCGAAGTCAACCCGCGGGTGTCCCGTTCTTCGGCCCTAGCCTCAAAGGCCACCGGCTACCCAATTGCCAAAGTGGCCACTAAGATCGCCATCGGCCTGAACCTGGATGAAATCAAGAACGCGGTGACAGGCAAGACATACGCCTGTTTCGAGCCGTCCATCGACTACGCGGTAATCAAGTTCCCCCGCTGGCCCTTCGACAAGTTTGCCCTGGCCGACCGTACCCTGGGTACCCAGATGAAGGCCACCGGCGAGGTGATGGCCATAGACCGCACCATTGAAGGGGCGCTTTTAAAAGCCATCCGCTCACTGGAAATCGGTGTCCCCGGTTTGCTATACCCCGGCATGGAGAATCTCACCGAGGAAGAAATTGAGCAAAAGCTAATTACGGCTAACGACGAGCGTCTTTTTGTACTGGCCGAAGCACTGCGCCGGGGTATGCTGGATGAACACATCTGCAACCTGACCAAAATGGATCGTTTTTTCATCCGCAAAATTAAAAACGTAGTGGATTTGGAACAAAAGCTACGCCAGCAGGGACCGGCGGCCCTGACCACGGAAACCCTGCGGCAGTGCAAACAGATGGGCATGGCCGACGCTTATATTGGCCAGGTTACCGGGCTAAAGGCTGATGCAGTGCGGTCGCTGCGCAAGGCCAAAGGTGTCGAACCAGTCTATAAAATGGTGGACACCTGCGCTGCCGAATTCGAGGCCCAAACACCTTATTATTACTCTACCTACGATGATGAGGACGAGGCGCCGCCTACGGACAGGCGCAAGGTGGCGGTGCTGGGCGGCGGGCCCATCCGCATCGGCCAGGGCATCGAGTTTGACTATTGTTCGGTGCATTCGGTATGGGCGCTGAAAGAAATGGATTACGAAACCATTATTATCAACAACAACCCCGAAACCGTCAGCACCGATTTTGACACCGCCGACCGGCTGTACTTTGAACCGCTGTTGCCCGGGGATGTGCTGAACATTTTAGAAAAGGAAAAACCAGAAGGCGTAATCGTGCAGTTCGGCGGCCAGACACCCATTAACCTGGCGGCCCACCTAGTCCGGGCCGGGATTAAGATCCTGGGCACCTCATTAAACGATATCGACCGGGCCGAGGATCGCGAACGGTTTGACGTTCTTTTGGAAGAACTGGATGTTCCCAGGCCGCCGGGCGGTACCGCCTTTTCGGTATCCGAAGCCGTGGAGATAGCTACCCGCATCGGGTACCCGGTGCTGGTGCGCCCCTCTTACGTACTGGGCGGCCGGGCCATGGAAATTGTTTATAATGTTGAAGATCTGACAAACTACATGCAAACTGCTGTAAAAGTTACACCGGAGCACCCGGTACTGGTAGATAAATACTTTCTGGGCGAGGAGATTGAAGTTGACGCCATCGCCGACGGTGAAACGGTGCTCATCCCCGGCATCATGAAACATGTGGAGCGGGCCGGGGTACACTCCGGGGACAGCATCGCAGTTTACCCGGCCAACCACCTGGACCGCCAAGCTCGGGAACAAATTGTGGATTATTCCACTCGAATGGCTCTGGCCATGAATGTGCGGGGGATGATCAACATCCAGTACGTGCTGTACAACGGACAGATTTACGTACTGGAGGTAAACCCCCGGGCCAGCCGTACCGTGCCTTACATGAGTAAGATAACCGGCGTGCCCATGGTCAATCTGGCCACCAAGATTATTATGGGTCATAAACTAAAAGGTATGGGGTATCAAGGCGGGTTGTACCCCGAAACCAAACTGGTAGGTGTGAAGGCACCGGTGTTCAGCTTTGCCAAGCTGCTGCAGGTGGATATCTCGCTGGGTCCGGAAATGAAATCAACCGGTGAGGTGCTGGGGGTGGACGCCAGCTATCCGGTGGCGCTGTACAAGGCTCTGTTAGCCTCAGGTGTGGAATTTCCCCGCCAGGGCAACATCCTTTTTACCGTGGCCGACAAGGACAAAGAGGAAGCGCTGCCTATTGTAAAAGGTTTCTCCGGGCTTGGTTATAATATCCTGGCCACCGCCGGAACGGCCCGTTACCTAGATGAACACAGCGTGCCGGTGCAGCGGGTGAACAAGGTGCGCGAGGGGTCTCCCCATATAGCTGAACTGTTGAGACAAGGGGATATTCACCTGGTGGTGAACACGCTCACCAAGGGTAAGCAGCCCGAACGGGACGGTTTTGCCATCAGGCGGGCCACCGTGGAACTAGCCGTGCCCTGTCTGACTTCTCTGGACACCGCCAGGGCCATCTTGGAGGTGCTAACAGACTTCCAGGAGGGATCCGATGTCGCACTGGTGCCGCTGCAGGAGTACCTGAGTTAAAAAAATCAAACCCTAAGCTTTTCAGGCGATAGTGATAATTATGCTGATAGAATGAAAGCCCCGGACGGTTCAGAACCGTCCGGGGTCTATTTAAACCGGACGCCTGGCCCGGGTTTTTTTAAATTTAAGTTTCAATGAGAAAAAACAAATGAAGAATCTAATCATTAACTATCGTGTCTCACAGGGGTATAATGTTTAAGAATTAAAAAAAGGCAATAAAAAAGCGCTCTCCGGTTTAATGTATGCCGGCTTTGCGCGTTGGTGACTGTTCGTTAACTGGAAAGACTTGCTTCAAGCGCCTTTTTTAAGGGTTTCTACTGCTTTCGAAAGATCCCGGTTCAGGTTGTTGAACCACTCTTTCAGTTCCCGGCACCGGTTAGCTTTACTACTGTTGCTTTGGATCATTTGCGTCAAGGCACTTACCGCATATTCACGGTCGGTCATAGATACACCTCCTTTTAATTATCACTATATCAGGGCTATGTTAAAAGTCAATAAAGCAAATATTAACTTTATAAACAAGGAGTTAGGAGTTAGGAGTCAGGAGTCAGAATAAAGAACGAAAAATGAAGAGCGAATGAAGATTGGTTCATCATTAGTTCTTAAAATTTGTTTTCGTGGCATTCTGACTACTGACTACTGACTACTGACTACTGAATTTTTGAATCGGAGGTTTGAGTTAAAATGTCGCAATTAATACAGGTGGAAATAGCAGGAAATTCAAGTCCTGCTCCTAATATATATGTGTTGGAATTGTTTGCTCCAACCCTGGCGGCAAATGCAAAGCCGGGCCAATTCTTACATATACGCTGTGCCGAGGGCACCGACCCGCTGTTGCGCCGTCCCGTCAGCATTCATGCCGTAAACCGTGGCACCGGGTCGGTGCGGATTATGTTCCAGGTAGTGGGTCAGGGCACTGAGATGCTGGCCCGCAGGCAGGATGGTCTGCTGGACGTCATCGGCCCCCTGGGCCGCGGGTTTACCTGGGGTCAGGGACACCCAAGCCACACAAATACAGGATCCGCGGCAGTTGATGGGAGTACCACTAACCCGGGCGGTATTATCGTTGTCGGCGGCGGTATCGGTGCCGCGCCACTTTTTTTTCTGCTGCAGGAGCTGGCGGTAACCTCGGCGGCCCCGCGGGTGAAGGTGCTGCTGGGGGCCAGGAGTGCCGACCAGCTCTTAACTGTGGAACTGGCGGCGACGTTGGGCTTTAAGGTACAAATCGCTACTGATGACGGCTCGGCCGGGTTTCACGGACTGGTTACCGATCTGCTGGCGGAAGAACTGCGACAGAAAACGGCACATGTTTATGCCTGCGGACCGGCACCCATGCTTAAAGCTGTCTGTACGCTGCTTGGTCAAGCTAAGGTGCCGGGGGAAGTTTCATTGGAAGAAAGGATGGCCTGCGGGGTGGGTGCCTGCCTGTCTTGTGTCTGCCGGGTGCGGGAACCCGGTGGGGAGGAAAACTATCAGCGGGCCTGCGTGGACGGCCCAGTATTTAGTGCGGCGGAGGTGGTCTGGTAATGAACACTACAGTAAACTTGGGCGGCATCATGATGAAGAATCCGGTCACCACTGCCTCGGGCACCTTCGGGTTTGGGTTTGAATACCAGCCCTATGTAGACCTGCAGCGGCTGGGGGCTATAACTGTAAAAGGCACTACCCCGGCGCCCCGGGCGGGCAATTCCACTCCACGGATCGCAGAAACGCCTGCGGGCATGCTTAACGCCATTGGGCTGCAAAACCCGGGTGTGGATCGGGTGGCTTTAGAAATTATGCCTAAGTTGGCGGAACTGGGAGTGCCGGTGATCATTAACATTGCCGGGGACACTGTGGATGATTACGCTTTGGTGGCCCGCAAACTGGACGGGGTAACTGGCGTGGCTGGTCTGGAGATAAATATTTCCTGCCCCAATGTGAAAAAAGGGGGCATCCAGTTTGGCAGCGAGCCCCGCTCGGCGGCCGAGGTAACCAGGGCGGTAAAAGCGGCTACGGGGTTGCCGGTAATCGTAAAGCTATCACCCAATGTCACAGACATAGCGGCCATGGCTGAAGCAGTGGCCGAAGCCGGGGCGGACGCTTTATCGATGATTAATACCCTGGTCGGCATGGTCATTGATATAGACCGTAAAAAACCGCTTTTAGCCAACATAACCGGGGGGTTAAGCGGCCCGGCAATTAGACCGGTGGCGGTGCGGTCGGTATGGCAGGTCTATAGGGCGGTAAAGCTGCCCATTCTGGGCATGGGAGGCATTATGAACGCCAGGGATGCCCTGGAATTTATCTTGGCCGGGGCTACCGCTGTGGCAGTGGGTACAGCTAATTTTGTTAACCCCCGAGCCACCATCGAAGTGATCGAAGGTATTGAGGACTACATGCGGCAAAACGGGTTTGATAATATAGATCAGCTGGTAGGCTTGGCCCATAAATAAATCCTCTAAAATAATACTTTAAACTTTGGCCCGGATAGAATAAAATTTAGCATAGAATAAATTAACATAGGGAAAAGGTAATTGTCCTTGTCCAAGCAATATTATACTGGCGTGAGCCTGGTTTTTGTATCGGCCATCGGTTTTGGCCTGCTTCCTATCTTCGCCCTTTATGCATACCAGGGAGGGGTTAATGTAACCACCCTTCTTTTACTGCGTTTTTCTTTGGCTGCGGTTTGTTACTTTGTACTGGTACTAATTAATAAAGTGAATATCAAATTGGACAAGAACCTGTTGGTACTGCTATTCGTCATGGGCAGTATTTTTTATATGCTGCAGTCTAATTTTTATCTTGCTGCGGTGCAATATATCCCAGCTTCTGTGGCGGTGTTGATTTTTTACACGCATCCCATTTTTGTAGCAGTGCTATCTTTAATATTTTACAAAGAATCTTTGACCGGTAATATTTTAATTTCTATTTTGATATCGATAATCGGGTTAACCATGGTTTTGGGCAGCGACTTCGGTGGATTAAGTGCCAGGGGTTTGATGCTGGCAGGCGGTGCCGCGCTGGTTTATTCTTGTTATATTGTTTTGGGTCAGCGGGTTTTAAAACAACTGCCGGTTATGGTTGCCAGCTTAATGGTGACAATGTTTGCATCGTTTTCCCTACTTGCAATTGGCATTGCCACAGATTCTTTGAACTTTAATATGCAGCCCATGGCCTGGATGGCTTTAGCGGGGATGGTGGCATTTTCAACAGTATTGTCCGTTTTTACATTTTTTAGAGGTATTTCATTGATTGGATCCACTAAAGCATCAATTTTAAGTATGGTGGAACCGCTGACCACCATTGGTTTTTCGGCGTTGCTTTTTGGTGAACGAATGAGCTGGCTGCAATTGGCAGGCGGTCTGGCTGTTTTGGCCGGTTCACTACTGGTCATTACTGCAGAAAAAAAACCTGTAGGGGCACCCCTTGCGGGTGCCCGAATTAATGATGCGAGGTCCTCTGTTACTAAGAAAACAGACTTATAAGGCTGTAATAAGAACAGTTTTTTATCCGCTGTGGTGTTGCGTTAGCGGCATGCGTTGCTACACCAGGTAAGCAATGAAAAAAGTGGCTACGCCAAAATAAACCGACAGGGAAAAAACATCATTTAGAGTTGTAATTAACGGCCCCGAAGCTACGGCGGGGTCGATTTTCATTTTATATACCATAAGCGGTATCACGGTACCTGCCAAGGTACCTATCACCAGGGTTATTAGCAGAGAACTACCCACCACCAGACCAAGTATGGGATTACCCAGCCAGACGTAAGCGATAATGGTAATTAATATACCGCAGGTGGTGCCGATGATTAAACCTACACCCAGTTCCCTCATCACCAGGCGCAGGGCGATGTTTTTATCTATGTCGCGGGAAACAAGACCTCTAACCACCACCGCCAGCGACTGTGTTCCGGTGTTCCCGGTCATACCGGCGATCATGGGCATAAAGAAAGCCAGGGCCACCACTTTTTGTAACGTGTCCTCAAATACACTAATAATACTGCCTGATATTAGTCCGATAAATAATAGTAAAACCAGCCACGGTAAACGGCGGTATGCGGCTACCCAGGCTCGGGTATCGAAATCGATAGAATTGCCCGTAGCAGACATTTTTCCTATATCTTCATTGGCTTCCTTAATAATTACATCCAAAACATCGTCTACGGTAACAATTCCCACCAGTACGTTGTTTTCCTCCACTACCGGCACAGCTAAGAAGTCATAACGTTCGATGATCCGGGCTACGTCTTCCTGGTCTGTATCCACCGGAACCGAAATTACCCGCGTAAACATGATTTCGCTAATTTTTTCTTCGGCACCGGCCAGGATTAAGTCCCGATATGATACCACGCCCACCAGTCTTTTATCGGTATCAATTACATACAGGTAGTTAATAGTTTCTGCTATGCCTGCAAAAGACTTAAGCTTACTTACAGTTTCACCCACGGTATAATCAAGCGGTATCCAAACGTAGCGGTTGGTCATTAACCGACCCGCTGTTTCCGGGGGATGCTCCAGGATATCTTTTACTATCCTGGATTCTTCTTTTTTCATCACGGAAAGGAATGTTTCTATTTCCTGACTAGACAGTCCGCCCAGCAACGTGGCCAGGTCGTCATTGTCCATTAGATCCATGATGCGGCTTGCTTTTTCAAGACCCAGTTTATTTAAAACTTCCAACTGCTGATCCTTATCAAGTTCTTGAATCAAATCTGCCAATTGTTCTGCATTGACCAGCATTAAAAAGCGTGCCTGGTGCTTTTCGGGCAGGTTTAAGTAGAACCGGGCCAGATCGTATGGCTGCAATTCCTCCATCAGGGCATTAAAACCTTTTAAGTTAAGCTCTTTTACGTGCTTAATAATCTCCAAGATGAATTGATCTTCCGATGTTTTGGTAACCATAAGATTCCTCCAGGAAGTGCCCGTCAACGTATGCCTGATTTGTTTATTATCTTTAGTATTTACGGGCCCGGGTATAAAAAGCAAGTTTGGAAGGCAATATTTTTAACTACTTTAATCATTCAATTAACAGACATAGAGCGATTCTAAATAGATGAAAAAACACAGAAATTACTAAGCCCGCAAGCGTCAATTATATTTAATGTTGGTCATCTTTATTAAGCTTGGCATCTATGTGGTACATTTCCTGTAGATCTTCTGCGCTAACGTCCTGGAGTTCCCCTGAGTCGACAGTCCTCAATTTGTCTGCTTTAGTTCTGCGGAAATGCTCACTGTTTATAGTGTCCGTTCTTTTGGTACGGGCAGCATCGGTATCGGTCATCAGTACCCCTCCGTATTGCTATTTCGTTATTAATTATATTTTGACCAGTGTTCTATTTTATATGTGCGGTGCCATGGTTCCTTTATATTTCCAATAATAAAATAAGAGCCTGACCCCGATGGTTGTTCTTTTATGCAGCAGGTGTTCCATAATGGCCACCGGTTTTGCGCTTTAAATAAACATCAGGGGGTTAAAAAATGCTTTTGCCCTCGACCCGCTGCCCAGGGACGAGGGTTTATTTTTGTTCATCAAACTTGTTAGGGCCCGTTTAATGCCGTAATTTAGCCAAACAGTGGCAGTTTGACCAGGCTACCTCTTTTCTGGCATTGTGTTTGCTTAACAGTATATTGTGTGAATTCAGTCGGTTCCGGCATCACTAAAGATTATAACAATTTCAAGCCAAATTGCCCGGAGGTCGTAGAGGGCGATTCTCTTTGGGGTTTAACCTTTCCGGGAGGTGAAAAGAAAACACAGAGAAACTCTTTTATCGAACTTGCAAAGTATAGAAAATTTAATAAGACTTTTTCAATTAAATAACTAGAATTTTAAAAACAGGAGGTTAGTATAAATGAAAGCATTGGCTGATCAAGTTTTTGGTTTTTACATCCCTACAGTGAGTTTAATGGGTGTCGGCGCGGTTAAAGAAGCCGGTCCGCAAGTTAAACTCCTAGGCGGCAGCAAAGCCCTAATCGTAACCGATAAAGGGCTGTCTGCAATGGGCGTGGCGGAGAATATCAAAGGGCTGGTTGAAGAGGCCGGGGTGGAAGCGATTGTCTTTGACGGCGCAGAACCTAACCCGACTGATGTCAATGTTCACGAAGGTCTAAAAGTATACCAGGAAAACAATTGCGACTGCATCATCTCCCTGGGCGGCGGCAGTTCTCACGACTGTGCCAAAGGTGTCGGCATCGTGTCCACCAATGGTGGCCATATCCGTGATTACGAAGGGGTTAACAAGTCATCCCAGGCTATGCCTCCCTTTGTTGCTATCAATACAACAGCCGGTACCGCCAGCGAAATGACCCGCTTTTGTATCATCACCAACACCAGCAACAAAGTAAAAATGGCTATTGTTGATTGGCGCTGCACCCCTAATATTGCCATCAATGACCCCGTCATGATGGTAGGCATGCCACCCGCATTAACTGCCGCCACCGGTATGGATGCCCTGACCCATGCTGTCGAGGCCTATATGTCTACCATTGCCACCCCTATTACCGACGCTTGCGCCCTGATGGCCATTAAACTAATCTCCGAGAACCTGCGCAATGCCGTGGCCAACGGTACTGACATGGAAGCCAGGGATAACATGGCTTATGCCGAGTATCTGGCCGGTATGGCCTTCAACAACGCCAGCCTCGGTTATGTACATGCCATGGCTCACCAGTTGGGCGGCTTTTACAATCTTCCTCATGGTGTTTGCAACGCTATCCTGCTGCCGGCCGTGGAGAGTTTCAACCTAATTGCCAACCCCAAACGCTTCGCCGAAATAGCCGTAGCGATGGGTGAGGTTATCGACGGCCTCTCAGTGCGCGACGCCGCCGACAAGGCTATTGCCTCCATTAAGAAGCTTTCGACCGATGTTGGTATTCCGTCGGGTCTGGTTGAATTAGGGGTTAAAGAAGAAGACCTCGAAATTATGGCTACCAACGCTATGAAAGACGCCTGTGGCTTAACCAACCCCCGTTCCGTTACGCTGCAAGATGTTATCAACATCTACAAGGCGGCTATGTAATTTAGAGGGGTGCTCTTCAATAATCAAATTTAATTAGTTTGCTCTTACGCGGATATTAAAAAACCTTCATGGTATAAAAGTGTTTTGTTAGGACGCCTGACACTTTTATACCGGGAGGTTTTTTATGTTAAAGTCTCATTCGCTTTATTTTTCTAGAATACCAAGTGCGGTCAAAAATAAAGTTGGGAGTAGTGACAAAAAGTACTTTCCGTCAACCTCTTTTTGTTGTAGAATAAATGTAAATTAAATCACAAAGTTCATAACTCTGGTGACAAAAGTATTGCAAAAGAAATAAAAAGGTTAAAATGACACCAACCCAGACTTTCTCAGTGAATTCTATCAAGGTCAACTTTTTAGGTTTTTATAAACATGGATTAGGGAAAGACGTTTTTGACATTCTGTATGTTTTTGGAATGTCAACTATAGTGAAATAACGCACAAATTTGCGGGTCAAGTTTAAATAATAAGGGAGGGGTTGACGCATGGATAAATGCATTATTCCTATAAACGCGGTAGAGGATATTTTTCCAGAATATCTCGGCACTCCGATTGAGCGTCTGTTGAAATATCATAATCTGGAGTTTCCCTATGATACGTACAAACATGCCGAGCTTTTAATTGGTATGTGTATGGATTACCGAAAGCACCTGCGTATACCCGATAATTTTGCCTATATCATGCGTACTGGTGGTGGGAATCTCCGCTACAGCGAATTTAAAGTATCATACGCCATTGCCATCGGTGGTGTTAATTCAATAGCGCTAATAGGACATGATAATTGTGGTATGGTCAACCTGATGTCAAAAAAGGAAAAGTTTGTTCAGGGCATGGTTGAAAAAGCGGGATGGGACAAACAAATGGCTGAAGAGCATTTTACGCATTTCGTTCCCATGTTTGAAATTGGCAACGAATTAGATTTTGTTTTGAGTGAGGCCAAAAGAATTCGTAACCGGTATCCCAAGATCCTTGTTGCCCCTATGTTTTACAGTATGAGCAACAAGACTCTTGCCCTTTTAAAAGAAAGCTAAATTCACCTTACAACTGATTGTCTTGTTAAGTCCCATAAACTTTATTGTTTAAGATTAAGACACTTCCTGTAAAACGCTAACAGGAGGTGTTTTGTTTTGGCAGGGTGCCGGAGTTTTGAGGGAAACTGTTGCAGGACGTAGACTTGCTGGTGGAGAAATTAAGGACTATAGTATAAAAAGAAGGCTGTTGATAAGGGAGCTCCACAATGACCAAAGACGAACTCCGCCATGTGCTGGAGGCTGTAAAAAACAACAACCTGGACGTGGATTCCGCACTTGGCAAGTTAAAAAACCTGCCCTACGAAGATCTTGGTTTCGCCAAGGTCGACCATCACAGAGCTATACGCAAAGGTTTCCCCGAGGTTATATTGTGTCAGGGCAAGACTATTGAACAGATAGTTGAAATATTCAAAAGACTATGCGTAAATAACCGGGCTATTTTGGGCACTCGGGCCGGCCTTGATGTTTACGAGGCGGTCAAGAACGTTTTTCCGGGCGCCGAGTATTCCCACCTTGGCCGCACTATTGTAGTCCGGCAGGGGGATGCGACTCCCGCCAAGGGTAACGTGCTGGTAATGAGCGCCGGTACCGCCGACCTGCCTGTAGCCGAGGAAGCTGCCGTAACTGCCGAGGTTATGGGCAACAACGTACAGAGGTGTTATGACGTGGGAGTGGCCGGTATACACCGGCTGTTTGATAAAATGGATCTGATCAGGTGGGCCCAGGTTTTAATCGTTGTGGCAGGCATGGAAGGCGCACTGGCCAGTGTAGTTGGCGGCCTGGCAGAACAGCCCGTCATAGCCGTACCTACCAGTATCGGTTACGGTGCCAGTTTTAATGGGTTGGCGGCGTTGCTTTGCATGTTAAATAGTTGTGCTTCGGGTGTGAGTGTGGTAAACATAGACAACGGTTTTGGAGCTGCGGCTATGGCCAATTCCATAACTCAAATGATTGTGGAGGCCAAACAATGAAGACAGCTTTTTTTGATTGTTTTTCCGGCATTAGCGGTGATATGTGCCTGGGCGCACTAATTGATGCAGGCGTTGATTTCGGTGCACTGCGGAAAATGCTTGGCGTGCTGCCGGTGGACGGTTATTCTTTACGCTGTGAAAAGGTTATCAGAAGCGGTATTTCTGCTACCAGCGTCCATGTGGAAATAACAACCGAACAGCCGGAACGACACCTGGCTGATATCGAACAAATCATTGACGCCAGTAAACTGCCGGGTCAGGTAAAAGCTGCCAGTAAAGAAGTGTTTTTAAACTTGGCCCGGGCCGAGGCAAAAATCCACGCCACCACCCCGGAAAAGATCCACTTCCACGAAGTGGGAGCGGTAGATGCCATTATTGATGTGGTGGGCACCGTGTTAGGGCTGCACCTGCTGGGCGTGGAGAGGGTACTCGTTTCACCTTTGCCCATGGGACGCGGATTCATCAAGTGCGCACACGGCGTGATACCTTCGCCGGCACCGGCTACCCTGGAAATACTTGTGGACAGGCACATTGCCGTATACGGAACAGACGTGGAAATGGAATTAGTTACCCCCACCGGTGCTGCCTTGGCCGCCACTTTAAACAATGGATGTGGAACGTTACCTGTAATGCAGGTCAAACGGGTTGGTTACGGTGCTGGTAAAAAGGAGTACCAACGCCCAAACCTACTGCGGCTGATTATCGGCGAGGCACAAGTAAGGAGAATTAATTGCCATGGCCACGGTTGCCATTGAAAAACTTTCGCGGTTACAAAACATTATTACTGACTGTCAAAGCGTTGTTGTTGCCTTTTCAGGCGGGGTGGACAGTGCCCTGCTCCTAAAGGTGGCTGTGGACACCCTGGGTGACAAGGTTATGGCTGTCACCCTCAGGTCTATGATTAACCCACCTGGCGAAGTGGATGAAGCTTTGCTTCTGGCAGGGGCTATAGATGTGAAACATGTTATCATTGATTTTGACCCGCTGAAGGACGAGGAGTTTGTTTCCAACCCCTCGCTGCGCTGTTATTACTGTAAAAAGAAAATCATGGGCCTGGTGTTGGAACTGGCCCGGGGACAGGGTTATCGACACGTGCTGGACGGGGTAAACGCCGACGATACCGGTGACTACCGGCCCGGAATGCGGGCAGTCCGGGAATTGGGTGTCAAAAGCCCCTTGCTGGAAGCTGGGCTGACCAAGGCCGAAATTCGAGAACTATCACGGCGGATGGGTCTGCCCACCTCCGAAAAGCCATCAGCGGCTTGTTTAGCGTCTAGATTCCCCTACGGTACGCGTATTACCGTCGAGGCACTGCAAAAAGTGGCCGCAGCGGAAGTGTTCCTGCGCAATAAAGGTTATACCCAGGTGCGGGTGAGAAACCACGGGGATCTGGCCCGGATTGAGGTGCCGGGTGCAGAAATTACAGATTTATTGATGGATAAAGTTATAATTGCCACCAAACTAAAAGAATTAGGATTTATCTACGTTACCATAGATCTGCAGGGATACCGCACCGGCAGCATGAACGAAACCCTCTAAAACCTTGGTGCCAAAACCTTGGTGCCAGGTGTTGCAAGTTGGATATGTTGCAAGTTGATGCTTTGGTGCCTGGTGTTGCAAGTTGGATTTGTTGCAAGTTAAATAGCTTGCCCTCTGTTTTTGGGTGTATCCGCATTCACTGTGATATAATTACCATTAAATAAAACCTCTATGGCGGCATCCTGAACGATAGCGAATGATATTAAATATTTGTTACCAATGATTATATGTACGGTAATATCCAATCTTGTCGTGGGGCATCCCTTGCGGGTGCCCGAATTAATGATGCGGGGTTGGATGAACCGGGCACCCGCGAGGGGTGCCCCTACGATTTGGAATCCTACTTTAAAATGATGTGTTGGAGATGAATCGTATGTCAAAGGAAAAACTGATCGTGGCCCTGGATGTGGATAACCGGGGCCGGGCTATGGAATTGGTAAACAAACTGGCCGGGAATGTCGGTTTATTTAAAGTGGGGCTGGAGCTCTTTTATGCCGAAGGTGCAGGAATGATCCGGGATATCACCGCAACCGGCACCAAAGTGTTTCTAGACCTGAAACTGCATGATATACCCAATACCGTGGGACGAGCCGCCCGGGTGCTGGCGCGTTACGGCGCCGCCATCATCAACGTTCATGCGGCGGGAGGCCGGGACATGATGCGGGCCGCCCGGGAATCGGCGGCGGAAGAAGCCCAAAAACATGGCTTGCCTGTGCCTATGGTAGTGGCGGTGACGGTACTTACCAGCATTGAGCAAAATACTTTTAATAATGAAATGGGCTTGCCGGGAGCAATAAAAGACCGGGTACGCGCATGGGCGCTGCTGTCCAGGGAATCAGGTTTGGATGGGGTAGTTTGCTCCCCGAAAGAAATTGTCCTGGTGCGTGAAGCATGCGGCCCTGATTTTAAAATTATCACCCCCGGTATTAGACCGACCGGCGCTGAACTTGGCGACCAGCGTAGGATAATGACCCCGTCGGATGCTGTACATGCCGGGGCAAGTTACATTGTAGTCGGCCGTCCGATAACAGGCGCACCTGACCCGGTTGCTGCCGCCGGAGTCATTAGTGAGGAACTCGGCAAACCTACTGAAGGCTAAATTCTGTTTGTTTTTAACCCGTCAAAGTTTAAAGAGGTGAACGGAAAATGAAATTAAATTTAATAAAAGATAACATATATTACATCGATGCACCGGTGAATATGGGCCTTATTGTAAACGAACAGCAAGAGGCTATACTGGTGGACACCGGTATTGACGATAGTGTGGCCAGGAAAGTGCGACGTTTGGTGGATGAAAATGGGTTTACCCTGAAATGGATTATCATAACCCATGCCCATGCCGATCACTGTGGCGGTGCGCCGTACCTGGTGAAAAACACCGGCGCGAAGGTTTACGCCAATGCCCTTGAAAAATCTATTCTGGAACATCCGATTCTGGAACCGGTTTATCTCTTTGGCGGTGCCTGCCCGCCTCAGCCATTACATAATAAATTTTTTCTTGCTCCAGGGGTTCAGGTGGACGGAGTGCTGGAAAACGGGCCGCATAACGTGGCCGGGTGCGAGTTGGAAATCGTGGACTTGGCGGGGCACGCTCTGGGGCAGATAGGGGTTGCCGCCGGCGGGGTGCTGTTCTGTGCGGATGCTGTTATAGCGCCTGAAATATTGAACAAGCACGGTATACCCTTAAATGCCAGTATTGACCGGGCAGTAGAGACATTCACACTGCTGGAACAGCGACGGGACAACTACTACCTGCCGGCTCATGGCACCCTAATGGAAGATATCCATATGGTGGTGGCGGCCAACCGGAGGCGGATTGACGATACCGTGGATTATATCCTTTCCCTGCTAACCTGTCAGCGGACTGCTGAAGAGTTGCTGGCAACGACCTGCGCCAGGTTCAACGTGCGCATCAACAACCTGGGCCAGTATTACCTGATGCATCTGACGGTAATGGCTTACCTGGGCCACCTGCTGGATCAAAAACAAATTGCAACTTCGTACCAGGATAACAGACAATATTTTTCCCTTACCACAGCAGGATAGCCACCAATAATTATATTCAAGCGCCGGAGACAGGGCCGGGCAGTCTGCCGCCGTGCGGAAACTGAACCGGTTCTTTATTTTGCTTCAACGGCGACTGTAACAAGGACACTGTAATAATTTTTATTAATAAAGCGTCCTTAATCCGGTACGGCAATCGCGTCCCAATGGTGCATTAATATATTCGGAAAAAAAGTGATCTTATATTTGGTTAGCGAGGAATTGATATGGAAGCAAACAGTCTGTTATGGATGCACCTGCGCTTGGTGGCCGTGGCGCTGATGTGGGGCGGAGCCTTTGTGGCTGCCCGGTTTACCGTGGCCGAGGTGCCGCCTTTTACCGCAGCCTTCCTGCGTTTTGCCCTGGCGGCTTTTTTACTGTTCTTACTTCTAGTTGTGAAGGAGAAATCGGCTGCTCGTCTCCGGAACCATGACTGGCCGCTGCTTATTGTGCTTGGCTTGACCGGAATTTTTGGTTATAACGCCCTTTTTTTTACGGGACTAAAATATACCACTGCCATCAACGGATCCCTAATCGTTGCTATCAACCCTGTGGCTATTACCATTATTGCCGCGATAGTTTTGCGCGAAGCGGTTACAGTACGCCAGGTCGTGGGGATTCTAGTCTCTTTATCCGGAGTGGCGATGGTGGTCACCGGTGGTTCCGCTGATATTCTGCAAAACCTGCGCTTCAACAAAGGGGATCTAATCATGCTGGGGGTGCCTTTGGCCTGGTCGCTGTATTCGGTGTACGGTAAAAAGGCTATGGATAGATACTCCCCGCTGGCCGCCACCACTTACGCCTGCATTATTGGGGCGGTGCTGCTGCTTCCCGGGGCCTTGGTGGAGCGGTTTGACTGGACTTCCATTTCCCCCGCCAGTTGGGGGGCCATAGCCTACATGGCTGTTTTTGCCTCGGTTGTGGCGTTCAACTGGTACTACGGCGGAATCAAGACCATGGGTGCCGGAAAGGCATCCATCTATATCAATCTGGTACCGCTATGGACCATGTTGCTGGCCGGCGTGCTGTTGCGCGAAATGCTGGTTTTGCCCCAACTGCTGGGTGCCGGTCTGATCATCACCGGGGTCTACCTGGCCACGCATCACAGAAGTGCCCGGCAGACTGGCGTAGCAGCAGAAGGAAAACCGGTGACAGGGATCAAGTAAGAACAACAAACCATTATAGTAATGCCTTACAAAATGGACAGGTGGCATTTTCTGTATAGAAAAATTTCACCTGTCTTTGTTATGTTATAGGCAAACCGTCATGACAAAAATTAAAACTAAAAGCAATAGTTATTCTAATCAAGTGTCACTAATTATACGCCAGATGTGTTTATATTTTAGTGCAAATATGTTTAATTGAGTGGATAACTGGAATGTAATAGAACAATTTATTATTAGACTGTTAAAGTATCACGTGGGGGGATTATTATGTCCACGGTCAATGATTTGCTGAGAAAAACAACTTCATTCGAAAGATTGTTTAGTCTGATATATTCTACCGGGTTCAGGTTGACCGGCAATCATCAATCGGCGACGTTGCTGGTGAAAAGGGCCCTGCATAAACATAATAATAACGAAAGGCCGGAACCGGTTGAAGCGATTAAAAACTTATGCCGCATATTTATTGAAGACACAGCGAACTCCCGGCAGCAGCTCAAATCCGACCCTTGTGGTTCCAATACCCCCACCCGCCATAACAACCAGGTGCAGGAGGCACTTTTAAACCTGGAACCGGGGGAAAGAACCGCGGTGGTGCTAAGAGATACCTTGGGTCTTTCTTATGCTGAAATTGCCAGGGTTACCTTGGCAAGCGAAAAAGATGTGGCTACCAGGATTGCATCTGCCAGGTACAAACTTAAGAATTTGTTGGCGGCGGCTGCTGTTTAGGGGTGTAACTTTGATGGTAAAAGGTATGGATATGAATAAGATTAAACCAGTGCTTCTATTTCTGATTATAACTGTTGTTTTAATATCAGGTTGCGGACAAGTAACTGAACAGATCCAAGATCCAAGAAAAAAAACAACTACTAAAAAAACAGAGCAGTTGCCACCGTCTCCGGTGGAACAAATTTCGGCAGAAGAACGCAATAAATATGATCACGTGGTTATTGGCGCCCGGGGTGAAGTCCAGAGGCAGGTCATGTATGATGCCACCTACCGGCAAATTGACTACCCTAATGGCGACGTGCCGCCTGAGGTGGGCGCTTGCACAGATGTGGTGGTACGGGCATACCGCAACGCCGGCATTGACCTGCAGCAGTTAGTGCATGAGGATATGCAGGCCAATTTCCAGCAGTACCCGCAAAACTGGGGACTTAACGGGACAGACTCCAACATAGACCACCGCCGGGTGCCCAATCTGGTCAAGTTTTTTCAGCGGCATGGCCAAACCATTACCACGTCAACCGATGAAGAGCAATTAACCAAGTGGCAGTGGGGCGACGTGGTATTCTGGAGGTTTTCCAACGGCCTGGATCACTGCGGGATTGTAAGTGACCGCACCAGCGATGACGGGTTACCGTTGGTCATCCACAACGCCGGGATGGCCCGGGAAGAAGATTGCCTCAACCGTTGGGAGATCACGGGGCATTATCGGTATCCTTAATAATCTAACCCATTGAAGCATACATGTACATAAAGTGCACCGAAAACCGATGAGTCGAAAGCACATGGGCGTTTAGAAAGGACGAATAATGTGCGAAGTTTGCGACATATTTTCATAGGAGTGGTAATTGGTATCGCTCTTACCCTGGTGATGCAAATGTCAATAAGTTATTTTTTAAAGCCTATAGCTCGGCCTGTTTTGCAGGATGTTCAATTCGTTAATTATAAAGTAAGCCCTTTTGCTTTAGAAATGCAATTGCCCGAGACCACAACCACAACTGAAGATTACATTTACGGTGACGAAGTATTGTATAATTGTTTTTTGCAAGATGCGACCTGGCAATTCTGGGGGTATGTTCAAATTTGGGAGATGTCAAATATTGACGACCTGCTGGCATCTAGTAAAAACCAAAGTGAATGGGACTTTGTCTCTTACGACAAACAGGATATTGTCATTGGCAAGCACAGGGGTTTTATTGTCAGTTGGAGCGCCCAATTCCGTCAAGGACAAACCGTGCTTGCCGAAGAATACTTTTTGCAGAACAATCAGGGCAACAGAGTGTTAAGAGTGACATTGATCACAGACCAAGACGAGTTTCCCGATGAATTGGCAGAAACCCTGATTGCTTCAGTACGCTGGGATTAATAATTTTTATACATCTCCCTCTTCGGGTACGATGCAGATAAAGGAAAGGTCATCGCCGCCGGGGTTGCGGAACTGGTGCTCGGCACCGCCGGGTATGTAAGCTGTGCTGCCGGTTTCGACCTCGTTTTCTTTTTCGCCCAGCAATAGGGTACCATTGCCGCCCAAGATGTAAACAATATGCGGCCAGGGGTGTGCATGTCGCGGCGTATAGCCTTCCGTTCCTAGTGTGAAATGCCGCATTACCCAGCCATCCCAGCCTTGCTGTGGGCTTACCAGAACCCGTTTAAACACGTTGGCTATCCCCGGGGCTTCCAATTTTACGGATTTAATGTTTTTAACCTTGTCCACATACATATTCTGTTACCTCCCTTTTTGAATTCATTTGTTTAATGGTAAAAAATATTTGACCACCCAACGGTTTGATTAACAACTGGACGAGCATTTATGAGTCGCATATTGAGATTAATGTCATAGTGAGAGCGGGCTTGATTTTAAAAAGGCGAGCCCGCCAATTGTGTCAAAGTGAGATATATTATAAGCAAAGCTACCGGCCGGATATGGTTAGCAATCCTGGCTGAAAAAGACCACCGAGCGGGTAAAAATGGCATTCCGCGGGGTAAAATAGTCTTGCGAACTGTACCTCGAAGTTGATGGCACGGCTGTTGCTATAAATAAAGACATATAATTAAACACTTGATTTATAGCACAGTATCGGGAGTGATTAATAATGGCCAAGGCAGCTTCTCAGTTCGATGATAACAAAATAATGGTAAAAAAACAATGGTGCAAAGGTTGCGGAATATGTACCGCACTCTGCAGTAATAAAGTACTAATGCTGGACGGTCGCGGTAAAGTTGCAGTAACAAACCCTGCCGCCTGCTCCGGATGTGGCAAATGCGAGGCTCATTGCCCGGATATGGCAATTATAGTTGACCGACCCTCTCTAAGGGAAAAGTTTAAGGTGCCTGCCGGGTATGCAAATGAGGGTATACCGACCGAATACGGTGAAACTGTACGGTTATAATGATCAGAGTTTAAATAAAAGCTATTAGGGTTTAAATAGAAATCGAACCTTAATATAGAAAGGGAGGATACCGGGAATGAGTCGGGTTGTCGAACTTGCCCGGTTAATGCAGGGAAACGAAGCCGCAGCCGAAGGTGCCCTGGCGGCCGGTGTGCGTTTCTTTGCGGGCTACCCCATAACTCCATCCACCGAAGTAGCCGAGATTATGGCTGAACGACTGCCTCGTTTGGGTGGCAAATTTATTCAAATGGAAGACGAAATAGCCAGTATGGCCGCCATCATCGGCGCGTCACTGACTGGAGTAAAGTCACTGACGGCAACCAGCGGGCCGGGTTTCTCTTTAATGCAGGAAAATATCGGTTTCGCTGCCATGGCGGAAGTGCCCTGCGTGATAGTTAATGTGCAGCGCAGCGGTCCAAGCACTGGAATGCCCACGGCACCGGCCCAAGGAGATGTTATGCAAGCCCGCTGGGGTACGCACGGGGATCATCCCGTTATAGCTTTATGCCCTTCCTCGGTCAGGGAAGCCTATGACCTGGCGATACGCTCGGTCAACTTGGCGGAAAAGTACCGGATGCCGGTGATACTGCTGATGGATGAAGTAATCGGTCACCTTAGGGAACGGGTTGTTCTCCCTCTACCGGATGAAATCGAAATTATTAACCGGCGGGAACCACAAGAGGCGCCTGCCGATTATTATGCCTATCGGGCTGACGAGACCGGGGTTCCGCCAATGGCCAATTTCGGCACGGGATACCGCTATCATGTCACCGGGTTGGCGCACGATGAAAAGGGTAACCCGACAAACGATCCGGCCAGAGCAGAGGGCCTGTTGCTGCGGTTACACGATAAGCTTAACCTAAACCTGGACGATATTCTTATTGAAGATTCCAGGTCGCTGGATGACGCTGAAGTGGTGGTTCTAGCCTACGGAGCCACGGCCCGGCCGGCGAGGCAGGCGGTCAAGGAAGCACGCCAGCAGAATATTAAAGCCGGCCTGTACCGACCGCTGACGTTGTGGCCTTTCCCAACTGCTAGTGTTGATCGTCTTGCCCGGCAGGCCCGAACCATTATTGTACCGGAGATGAACCTGGGTCAGTACCGGATTGAAGTGGAGCGTGTAGTCCGGGGCCGGGCCAATGTAGTGGGTGTGAACAGAGTAAACGGAGAATTAATTGCTCCCGGTGAAATACTACAGGCCATCCTGGAGGTGGTTTAAAATGATGGAGGAACTGGAACGGTATCTGCGGATGGATCGGTTTCCCCATATGTGGTGTCCGGGTTGCGGTAACGGCATTGTACTCGGATGCATGTTAAGGGCCATTAAAAAACTGGATTTAGATCAAGATCGTACCGTAATCGTAGGCGGCATCGGATGTTCGTCCAGGGCTGTGGGTTATTTGGATTTCAATACCTTGCATACCACTCACGGACGGGCGCTGGCTTACGCCACCGGAATTAAACTGGCCCGTCCCGAATTAAACGTGATTGTGGTTTCCGGTGATGGTGATTCTACGGCTATTGGTGGCAACCATTTTATTCACGCTGCCCGGCGAAACATAGATTTGACCCTGGTGCTTTTTAATAATAGTATCTACGGTATGACCGGGGGCCAGTATTCGCCCCTTACCCCGGTGGGTAAAAAAGCTACAACTGCTCCTTACGGTACTATCGAGCCCGGGTTTGACGCGTCTGAACTGGCCCGCGCTGCCGGCGCCACCTTCGTTGGTCGGGGTACCACCTACCATACCGAGTTGCTTGCCAATTTAATAGTAGAAGGGATCCAAAACAAAGGATTCAGCCTGGTAGAAGCCATAACCGCCTGTCCCACCGCTTTCGGCCGGCGGAACAAGATGAAGGGCGGAACGGAAATGCTGCTGTGGCAAAAGGAAAACGCGGTGCATATTAACCGGGCCGGGCGGTTGTCTCCGGAGGAGTTGGATGGCAAAATAGTTATTGGTGAACTGCACAGGCGTGAGGCGCCTGAATACACGGAACTGTATGATAAATTAATACTTAATGTACAACAGGAGACGCAAAGTGCTTCGATTAAGACAATGAAGGTTGAGTGACGGGGGGTGTTTGTCCCATGGGTGATAAAACAGAGTTGCGTCTAAGCGGCACCGGGGGGCAGGGACTTATCTTGGCCGGGATTATCATGGCTGACGCGGCGATAAGGGATGGCAAAAATTCCATCCAGTCCCAGTCTTACGGACCGGAAGCCCGGGGTGGTGCCAGCAGGGCGGAAGTAATTATCGGTGACGAGGAGATTGATTACCCCAAGGTAGCAAATCCGAATGTACTGCTGGTGATGAGCCAGGAGGCCTGCGATAAGTTTGTCCATGACCTGGCCAGTGGTGGAGTAGTCATTGCTGATTCCACTTACGTGCAGGAATTGCCTGCCGTCGACGGCCAGATTTATAAACTGCCTATAAGCCAGACCGCCCGGGAAGAGGTTGGCCGGGAGATGGTAGCCAATGTTGTGGCGCTGGGCGCAGTGGCCAGGATTACCGGCGTTGTATCCAGGGATGCTTTAACAGAGGCCTTAATGGCCAGAATACCCAGGGGTACAGAAGAAATGAACCGCAAGGCCTTAGAATTGGGGTGGCAATTGGCCGAGCAGGTGCTGCATTAAAAAACTGTGTTTAAAATTAAATACAGGCGGCTGTGCTTTAAATAACGTATTGTTGAGCGCGGGCGGTTTATGATAAGATAACGGGGGTTGCAAATTGAGACCTCCGTTTTTAACTTTTTTAAATAATTTTCCGGGAGATGCAGCTTATGGTACTGAGCCTGATGGAAGCCAAGGAAACTGAACAACGCGTCTCTGATGCCATAGCCGCCGCACTGAAGGTGGAGATTGAAATTATTGACTCCAACCTGGTACGGGTGGCGGGAACGGGCAAGGTGCGCGCCGGGGTGGGCAACCGTCTACTGCGCGGATTGGTTAACAAACATGTGCTGCAAACCGGAAAACCGGTGTTCATTAACGAACCAGGTTACCACCCTATCTGTCTTTCCTGTCCCTTAACCGGAACCTGTTTCTACAGGGCTTATATAGTTTATCCCATCAGCGCCGAGGGAAAAGTTATCGGCACTATCAGCCTGGTGGCATTTGATGATGAACAAAAACGTACCTTAACGGCAAACAACGAAACATTGCTTGATTTTATTGGCCGCATGGCGGATTTGATTGCCGGCAAAGTCGTGGAAAGAGAAATGGTCCGCGAAAAGATAGTCATTGCTAATAGGCTGGAAGCAGTGGTTGACTCCGTCTATGAAGGCGTAATGGCTATAGATGAACAGGGATTTGTTACGAATTTCAACCTATCGGCAGAACGTATGTTTGGTATTAAAAGAGAGCATGTGGTAGGGAAAATAGTCCAAGATGTTTTTGGTGACAGCATGTTAATGGATGCCTTAAAAGCAGGTAAGGGCTTTAAAGCCCGGGAATACCTGGTTAATTTCCAGGGTAAGAAACTGCACTTTTGGACCACTGCCAAGCTAATTAAATCAGATCAAAAAGATTCCGTGGGCATAGTCGCCACCTTCAGGGATTTTCGGGAAGCCCAAAAACTAGCTTACCAGATAGTTACCACTCAGGAAATGATGGACTTTAACGATATTATTGGCCATAGTAAAGCGATCCGGGAAGTTATTAACAAGGCCGTCAAAATTGCCACCAGTCATTCCACAGTGTTGATTGTGGGTGAAAGCGGCACCGGTAAAGAGATATTTGCTCGAGCTATTCACAACGCCGGAAGTTCCGGAAGTAAACCGTTTGTACCCATTAATTGTGGTGCCATACCTGAACACTTGCTGGAAAGCGAACTTTTCGGTTATGAGGAAGGTGCATTTACCGGTGCCAGGCGGGGCGGTAAACCAGGCAAATTTGAACTGGCCAACGGTGGTACCATATTCCTTGACGAGATTGGTAACATGTCTCTTTATCTGCAGGCCAAATTGCTGCGAGTGTTGCAGGAAAGGCAAATTGAACGGGTGGGAAGCACCCAGATGGTTCCAGTAAATATTAGGATTATTGCCGCCACCAACAGTGATTTACAGGACATGGTGCGCCGCGGGCGTTTCCGGGAAGACCTTTACTACCGGCTTAGCGTCATACCCCTGGTTATACCTTCCCTGCGCGAGCGTCGTGAGGATATTCCACTGCTGTTGGATCACTTTACCAAACGTTTTGCAGGGTTAATGGATAAAAAGATTGAACGTTGCAGCGAAGAGGCTGTAAAACTGTGCCTGGATTACCCGTGGCCCGGAAACATTCGGGAACTGATAAATGCCGTAGAGTATGCTATCAACCTGGAAGAAAGCCAGATTATTATGCCTGAAAGCCTGCCGCCCCGACTCAGGGAAGGTAAGGAAAAACGGTCTGTGTCCGGGACTTCACACGATGAAATTAGACCACTGGAACAATTGGAGAAAGAAGCCATCAGCCGTGCTTTGGAAGTGTACGGCTGGAGCGAGGAAGGCAAGAAAAAGGCTGCAACAATGCTGGGCATCAGCAGGGCGACAATTTACCGTAAAATCAGTAAATACGACCTGGTACAGGTTAACGAAGGCGATTGAACTCGTTCAGCGATTGTCTTAATTTATTGCAGTATAATATATTTTCATGTCTAAAATAATTTCTTTTCTGGATGGTTATTTACTGCTATAATATAAACAGGTACTAAATTAAAACCCGTTAACAAGCAACTTGCAATCGTATTAGGATGTGTCTGGATATTTAATGTAACAAATAATAGTAAAGAGGTGGCGCCTTTTGGATCGTTTTATGAGTTCGCAAAGTGTTGTAAAACGTTCGGATGAAGAAAAACGTCATGCCGCATTGGAACGGGCAGAGGAACTTAAGCAACATATCAAAGGTTACAGGGAAGCCTCAAAAAACATACCTACCGGTTTTAATCTGAGCCATGAATTTAAAGTTAGAAGGAGTCAGATATTAGAAATATTGGGTGCCACGGAAGAGGAATGGAACGATTGGCACTGGCAAATGCAAAACAGAATTGACGACCTGGATACATTGCGCCAACTAATGCCTATAACCGACGACGAGGCCCGGCATATAGAAATGGTAAGCATGAAGTTTCGATGGGCGGTTTCACCATATTACCTTAGTATTATGGCTACTGACAACTCCAATTGCCCGGTCAGGATGCAGGGTATTCCGATTGGCCGGGAATTACAAGACAGGTGGGGTAAAGAAGACCCGATGGCCGAGGAGTTTACTTCCCCGGCGCCACGTATCACCCGCCGTTATGCCGATCGGTTGATTATTAATGTAACCAATCAGTGTGCCATGTTTTGCCGTCACTGTCAGCGCAGGCGCAATATTGGCGAGGTTGATGCTCCTTCTTCGTTAGATGAAATTAAAGCTGCCATTGAATATATCAAAAAGAGCCCGGAAATCAGGGATGTTTTAATTACCGGCGGCGACCCACTGACTCTTACCGATGCTAAACTAGACTGGATTTTAACCGAGTTGGACAACATTGAACATGTGGAAATAAAACGCATTGGCAGTAGAACACCGGTAACGATGCCCCAGCGGATTACGCAGGAACTGTGCGACATGCTTGAAAAGCACCACCCGCTTTTTATAAACACTCACTTTAATCACCCCAGGGAGGTAACCGAAGAAGCGTTGCGTGCTACCAGGATGCTGGCCAAAGCCGGAATCCCACTGGGCAACCAGGCAGTACTACTTAAGGGCATTAACAACGACCCGCATGTAATGAAGAAACTTAATCATGAACTGCTTAAAATACATGTGCGGCCGTACTACATTTTTCATGCCAAGCCGGTTAAAGGTACCGCTCATTTTGTGCCCACTATCCAGGAGGGCTTGGAAATTATGGAGAATTTACGTGGCTTTACGTCAGGTCTGGCTATTCCCTGGTATATTATCAACGCCCCGGGTGGGGCGGGCAAAACACCAATTTTGCCTCAGTATTTGATATCCATGGGCAAGAATCATGTCATGATCAGAACCTGGGAAGGTAAGGTTTTTCGCTGCGCCAACGGCATCGTGTAAAAACACTATTGAATGGTCTCAAAAGGAGCACCGCAGCGGTTAATAATTAATTATATTACGGTGTGGTGCTTACTTTTTGAACATTCTTACAAAAGGGCTGCAGCTGTTATAATCACTCCCTAAAAATATAAAAAGGAGGATGATAAGACAGTGCGCAGGAAGTTGTTGTTCTTTTTAATCACGCTGCTGGCGGTAACAATGCTGGTGGCCGGATGCGGTGGAACTCAGGTGGCGGAAGATAAAGACCAGGAACAAGCGGGCGAGCAGGGTAGCAGTGAAACTGAAACCCACAGCTATTTAATGGCCACCGGTGGTACGGGCGGTACATATTACCCGTTGGGCGGGTCTATAGCCCAGGTGTGGAATGATAATGTAGAGGGATTGGATGTTACAGTGCAAGCCACCGGAGCTTCGGTAGAAAATTTAAGGCTTCTGGCCAGCGGTGAAGCCCATTTGGCCATGGCTATGAACGGGCCGGCTCAGGCTGCCTGGGACGGTACCGGTGATTTTGACGGCCAAGCGATTAACAATATCCGTGCTGTTGGTGTTATTTATCCCGAAGTAATGCAGATAATCGCACCGGTTGAATCGGGAATTAAGAAAGTGGCCGACCTTAAAGATAAGCGGGTTTCGATCGGGCCCGTGGGCAGTGGTACCGCTTCTGCGGCGATAACCATTTTAAACTCGTTCGGGCTGGATCCCGATCAAGATATCAAACAATTCCAAGAAAATTTTGCTGATGCAGCGCGTAAGCTGAAGGATGGGCAATTAGACGCAGCATTTGCCGTGCTGGCAGTCCCGGCCGGTAATGTGGTGGATATTACCACATCCAAGCCCGTAACCATTGTTGATATTGACGGCGAAGGTCTGCAAAAGCTTCTGGAGTCGGATCCCACCTTCTCGCCGTACGAGATACCCGGCGGAACATACAAAGGCCAGGATGAAACAGCCTTTACTGTTTCACAGTGGGCCGTGCTGTATGTGCAAGAAGATTTACCTGAGGAAGTCATTTACAACATTACCCAGTTGATGTATGAAAAAACAGCTGACATTGCCAAGGGCCATGACCGGGGCAATCAGATTACCATTGAAAATGCTTTGAAAGGAATTGAACCGGTTGAATTCCACCCGGGAGCAATTAAATATTACAAAGAAAAAGGATTGATGTAAGCACTGCGTATGTTAACGGATTACCGAAGTCGAAGAAAAGTGACTATAATGAGTACCCTTAAGGGTGCTCATTATATAGCTTTTTTGGCTATTATTATTTTGCTGGCTGCACTTTTGTATGCCGGCAAAAATTATGCTGTTTTTAAAATTAGTGAGCATTTTACCGGTAACGTAGTTTATTCCAAGCTAATTAGGGTCGGTGATACCTTTACCCTTACTTACATACACTCAGTTACCAAACAACCAGTTTACGAAGTTTTTAAAGTAGAAGCGAAGCAAATATTGTCGCTGGTAGAAATGCGCTACGATTCATTTGGTGCCAACCTACCGGTGGGATCGGAACATATGAGCGAAGAGACTACGAGTTTTACAATTCAGGACGGTTACTACATGATCCGTTACGAAAACCGAAAATTCAAACTAGTCCCATTAATGGTGGGGCAGGTGGTTGCTGATCATACCATTGTCATGAATAACGGTGAAGCTTTAAGACTGCTTGATATAACGAGCGGCGGCACTTATGTTGATATATACGTAAAGCCACTGCTATGGAAATGAAATGAAGAGGGGAATTATGTCTGAGCAAGAAAAAATGATTCTTAAAGATAAGCTAAAACAAAATATCCCCGATGATAATGAGCAGAACCTGGTGGAAGCGGTTTTGGAAAAATACGACCCGGGTAGCGCGCACCGAAAAAAACTACCTCAGCTGTGGACGTATTTTATTATAGCTGTTTCCATAACGCTTAGTTTATTCCAGCTTTATACCGCCATATTTGGCACGTTGCCGTCTAACCAGCAGCGTGGTTTTCATGTGGCGTTAGCCATGGCGTTGATTTTTTTGCTCTTTCCCGCCAATAAACACAAGGATGGTACAATTGAGCCTGCCACCCATATCTGTACACTACTATGGTTGGTAATGGTGGGGTTTTTATATTTTCAGGGGCAGATCGGTTGGGCTGCTGCCCTGGCGGCGGCCTTAATACTACTATTGTTTCACTGGTCTAAGCGCTTCCCCAGGAGCTATGCCGGCGTTCCGTGGAGCGATGTATTATTGGCTGGCATCGGGCTGTCCGCAGGTTTTTACCAGTTTTTATTCTACAAACAGATTATCGCCAGGGTCGGTATGTACAACGATATAGATTACCTAATGGCCGGTGCGGGAGTTTTGATTGTATTGGAAGCAGCCCGGCGTGCTATAGGTGTACCAATTATGGTGGTTGCTACAGCCATGCTGTTTTATTCCTACCTGGGGTCAGTATTGCCGGGGTTTTTACATCATGCCGGTTTTAGTGTGCAGCGAACTATTTCTCATTCGTTTTTAAGTATGGAAGGCGTTTTTGGCATCCCCATTTCCATATCGGCTACCTTTATCTTTCTGTATATGTTGTTTGGTGTGATTCTGCAGAAGACCGGTCTGGAGAAATTTTTCAGTGAACTGGCCATGTCCATGACCGGTTGGATGACCGGGGGTACAGCCAAGGTAGGCGTTTTGACCAGCGTCTTTTCAGGCATGATCACCGGCAGTTCAGTGGCCAACACGGTTGGGAACGGTGCCTTTACCATCCCTATGATGAAGAGGGCGGGATACAAGCCCGAGTACGCGGCGGCGGTTGAGGCGGCCTCGTCTACCGGTGGGCAGATTATGCCACCAATTATGGGTTCAGCCGCCTTTTTAATGATTGAATTTACCGGGCTGCAATACAACGAGATTATTAGGGCTGCATTAATACCCGCCTTGCTTTTCTTTACCGGTCAGTTTATTGCAGTGCACTATGAGTCCAAGAAGATGGGTATAATGGGGGTTCCCCGTAACCAGTTGCCCAGTGTCTGGCAGCTATTAATCAAAAAAGGGTATATGCTAATGCCCATCGTGGCTATTATTGCCGTGCTATCTAGTGGTCAGTCGGCAATGAAGGCTGCGATTTATGGTATTTACACAGCTCTGGGCATGAGTTTGCTGGCTATGTTCATAGCTTACCTTTTGGGTAAACAGAATTTAATCGAAGAAGAGGATAAACTATCGTTAGTTAAAATAATACAAATATTATCCGATGGGGCTCGCTCTGCGCTGCCGGTTATAGCAGCTTGTGCTGCCGCCGGGATTATCGTCGGCGTAGTTACGCTCACCGGCCTGGGGCTCAAAATAGCCGGGGGCATTCTTGACCTGGCCCAGAATAAACTAATCTTAACGATGATATTTACCATGATTGCCAGTATTGTACTGGGCATGGGTCTGCCCACCACTGCTAATTATGTAATTACCGCCACTATGGCAGCCCCGGCCCTGCTGGCCTTTGACCAAGTTCCCGTAATTGCGGCTCACCTGTTTGTGTTTTATTTCGGCATCGTAGCAGATATCACTCCACCGGTGGCCTTGGCGGCTTACGCCGGCTCAGGACTGGCCAACAGCAACCCGTTCAAAACCAGTATTCAGGCGGTAAAAATTGCTGTGGGAGCTTTTATAATTCCCTACATATTTGTATTGTCACCGGTGCTGTTATTGGAAGACGTGGTTTACTGGAAGCTGGCCCTGGTAATTGTGACTGCCATGCTGGGAATGTTTTGCCTTAGCACAGCACTGGCCGGCTATATTGACCAAAAACTGACGATTGTTGAAAGAGTGTTTTTAATTTTGGGTGGTTTAAGCTTGACTTACCCGCATCTGGTCTCTGATTTGTTTGGTTTTGTTGTCTTTGCTGTAATAATTACCTATCAGAAAAGATGTACCAGGCAAAAGTATCGGGCGCATCGAAATAATGCTTTAAACAAAATATTGCAGTAGCGGTTAAACAAGTATTTTAATAGCCGGGGTTTGTAGACTATAATAAGATAATAAAAAAATTGCACTCTAACTGAATTAGTATTGATATGAGAGGAAACTTGTAATGGACATCAATAAGTTTGTAGCCCCGGAAATAATATTTGGACTGGGTGCCATCAGCCAGGCGGGTGAAAGTTTACAGCGGCTTGGAGCACGCAAGGCTTTTGTAGTGACCGACAAAGGTGTAATAAAATCGAGATGGGTTGAAAAGGCACTATTCCATCTTGACCAGGCACGAGTGGAATACGAGGTATGGTCAGACTTGACGACAAACCCCAAAGATGTTGAATTGAAAGCGGGCGTAGAAAGATATCTGTCATCCGGATGTGACGCTGTTATGGCCGTTGGGGGAGGCAGTCCCATAGACGTGGCCAAGGCGATAGCGGTTATTGCCACCAACGGTGGATTAATTCATGATTACGAGGGTATAAATAAAATTACCAAACCACTACCGCCCATGGTAATCTTACCAACCACCGCCGGTTCCGGATCAGAGGTTTCCCAGTTTGCCATTATTGTGGATACCAAAAGAAAAGTAAAAATGACTATCATATCAAAGTCACTGGTGCCGGATATTGCCCTGGTTGATCCGGTAATGCTGCAAACAAAAGACGCCAGGCTGACAGCAGCAACGGGGATGGACGCATTAAGCCACGCTGTTGAATCTTACGTCTCCTTGGCTGCCACCCCACTGACCGATATTTTTGCATTAAACGCCATTAAACTAATTACCGATAACCTGAGCGAATCAGTAGCTTGCAGTACCAATCTTAAGGCCAAGGAGTCTATGGCCATGGCCAGCCTGCAGGCGGGGCTAGCTTTTTCCAATGCCATACTAGGTATCACCCACGCCATGACTCACCAGATTGATGGTTTACTGGATAGCCATCACGGCGAAACGAACGCTATTTTACTACCATACACCATGGAATACAATCTTATTGCCAACGCTGACAGGTTTTGCAACATTGCCCAGGCTCTCGGGGAAGATGTTGCCGGCCTAAGCAAGTGGAAAGCGGCCGAAAAAGCAGTGCAAGGGATGCGCCGCCTGGTTAAAAACATTGGCTTACCCAAGCGTTTGTCTGATATTGGCCTGGATAGCACTGTAATTGAAAAGCTGGCTCAAAACGCGCTTAAGGATTCCTGCCTGATAACCAATCCACGTGATACTAACTTAAAGGATATTATTGCTATCTACCGCAAGGCTCTTTGATTAACAAGTATTAATGGCATGCGAACTTTGGGCCGAATAATTGCAATAAAACCATGGCACTAAATAGATATCTCGGGATGGTGATTTAGTTGTCCGAAAACAAGCATGTAGAGGTAAGAGGGTTTTCATATCTTAAAGTAATATTCGATCAGCGTGGTTGGCCATTTCCGATGCAGGTTCCTCTGGACAAGCAGTGCACCGCAGCAGAACTGGCAGTTAGACTTGAGTTACCGCGGGAAAAAATCGAGACTGTTTTTATTAATGGCATTGCCGGCCCGCTGGAAAGACCGGTAAACCCCGGGGATCGGGTGGGGTTTGTCCCACCGGGCACTCCGGGCCCATACCGGGTAATGCTGGGTCTGGTCAACCAGGGAGATAAAAATAAATAGCGGCACCAGAGCTTACTTTGAGGGCCTGGATATCCTGTGTGATGGGTGGAACAGGCCCACCCGGTATTATATGATTATACAAAAAGTAAATTAGTTTCGTTTTGGGGCAGGTGTTCTAAAAAATAAGCATTCATGTTCCACACTGGAGCAATTAATTAAGTAAATACTAAACTAAAGTTTAAGAATATTTAATAAACTATAAATTAAATCGTAAAGTTTGGGGTTTAATATTATGTTGGTTAAGGCTATATAAGTTTGGGCTTGAAGTTAAAATTATAAATTATTTTCAGGCATAGTTGTTGCATAAATAAATTGACTTAGATAGCTAACCTAGCATATGTGATAATTTAAGCAATGTTTATTAACTAAAAAATCAATTATTCTCCGAGCCCGGGTACCTTCATTGCAATATCGTAGTGGTGGTTGCGGGACGCCAGGGTGTGGCGGGAAACTGCCATGCCTCCCATTGTGGAAAGGGGATTATTTTATTCTAAGGAGGAATATTGATGGCTAAGTTTGTCCGAGTAGACATGGCCACTAAGCAAGTGAAGGTTGAAGATGTTCCCGAACAATATCTTGCTCTTGGCGGTCGCGCACTTACATCCCAGTTGGTAGCAGATGAAGTACCCCCCACCTGTGACCCGCTGGGACCTTTCAACAAGCTGGTTATTGCCCCCGGGCTGCTTTCTGGAACCAGCGCTCCTTCTTCAGGGCGTCTCTCCGTAGGCGCAAAAAGTCCCCTGACCGGCACGATTAAGGAATCCAATGCCGGTGGTGTTACCTCTCAGAAATTGGCCAACATTCATATTAAAGCTATTGTCATCGAAGGAAAACCGGCTGAGCAAGGGTTTTATTTGCTTAAACTAAACGCTAATGGTGCTGAAATGATGCCTGCCGATGATCTGGCCGGCAAGGGCACCTATGAAGTAACAGCAATCTGCAGAGAACGTTTTGGGGCTAAAGTAGGTGTTATCACCATTGGCCCGGCTGGCGAAATGCTGATGCTTTCAGCCGGTGTTACTAACAACGACAGCGAAGGCAGCAGCAGCCGTTATGCCGGTCGTGGTGGTCTGGGTGCCGTTATGGGATCCAAAGGCCTTAAAGCCATCATTGTGGATGCGGCTAAAACTTTTGATGCACCGGTTCAAGATGTCCAACGCTTTAAAGAAGCGGCCAAGAAATTCTCCCAAATGCTTCTGGATCACCCGGTTACCGGCCAGGGGCTGCCCGCTTATGGAACAAACGTATTAATGAATATCATAAACGAAGCCGGCACGCTGCCTACCCGTAACTTTAGGTTTGGCCGCTTTGACAAGGCCAGCGAAGTCAGCGGAGAAAAATTGGCTGAAGTGGCTATCGCCCGAGGGGGCAAGGCAACTCACGCCTGCCATCCCGGTTGCGTTATGCGCTGCTCCAACGCTTACCCGATGCCGGACGGTAAAGTTTGTTCTCCTGTCGAGTACGAAACTGCCTGGGGATTTGGCCCCAACCTGGAAATTAGCGACCTTGACGTGGTGGCCAAATTGAACTACATCTGCAATGATGTGGGTCTGGACACCATTGAAGCCGGCTGTACTCTGGGTGTGCTTATGGAAGCCGGTGTCCTTTCCTTTGGTGACGGTCAAGCCGCTATTGCCGCTCTGGAAGAAGTAGGCCAGGGCACTCCGCTGGGTCGTGTAATCGCCAGCGGCGCTACAAACGCCGGCAAACTTTACGGCGTCACCAGGATTCCTGCAGTTAAGGGCCAGGGTATCCCTGCATACGACCCGCGTTCCTGCAAGGGTAACGGCGTAACTTACGCAACTACCACCATGGGTGCCGACCATACTGCCGGATATGCAGTTACCGCCAACATTTTGAAAGTTGGTGGATTTGTGGATCCCACCAAGGCTGAAGGACAGGTTGAACTGTCCCGTAACTTACAGATTGCTACCGCTGCTGTGGATTCCACCGGTCTGTGCCTGTTTGTGGCCTTTGCTGTATTGGACAACCCCGAAGGGCTGCCCACCATCGTAGAAATGCTTAATGCCCAGTATGGCCTTACCCTGACTACCGATGACGCACTGGCCCTTGGTATGAATGTGCTCAAGGTGGAACGTGAATTTAATAGACAAGCCGGTTTCACTTCGGCTGACGACAGGTTGCCTGAATTTTTCACTATTGAAGAACTGTCGCCCCATAACACCAAGTTTGACGTCAAAAACGAAGATCTGGACAAGGTGTTTGACTTCTAAACAGGCTTATAACCACGTCATTTCAGTTTTTAAAATGAGTCCAATTGCCGTCTGGCTTTTCCATGAAAGCCAGGCGGTTTTTTCTTAACTAATTTCCCTGAAAAACTAAGTATAACTGGGGTTTGGTGTTAATCGGAGGGTTACGAACGAGCTCGCTCAAGCATAACGGCGAGTAGTAACCCGGAGATTAACACCAAACCCCTTACCAAGACTTTTTCAGGAGACACTAACTACTATTAATCGGTGTAGAATAGCGATAACGGTATGGTACATAATAAAAAGGCACCGTGGTTCCTTGTCAAAACCCAAAGGAGGTAGGCTAATTATGGCACGAAGACGCAGTATTATGTCTGACAGGCTTAAAATGGAGTTAGCCGAAGAACTTGGGGTGGCCGATGTTGTGCGCGCGGAAGGCGGTTTCGGCAGTGTCTCTTCCAGAAATTGCGGAAACCTTGTCCGCCTTGCCATCCAGAGGGCCGAAAGCTTAATGATGTAGGAACCGTGGTGGGGGGTGCGTTGTTCAGACGCACCCTTTCAACATAAAATTTCGGGGTTAATGACTGAAATAATCTCATTTTGTATAAATTCTCTTCTATATTTAAGCCCAATTAATATTCGTAAAGAAGTGCAGATCTGATACAATAGAGTTGTATCATTACGGTACAGTTTGTATTATTCTAACCGGCAGTTAATCAGCACCATCCAGAACCCGAAAGGAAAAGAAATATGGATAACAAACATCTGATTAACGATAAGATGAGCCTGATTAAACACTTGACGGGCGTTAACTCATCAAAGCTTAATTACTATTTGGAAGTTAAAAAAATAAATGATGAAATAATCAAGCAAAACAACCGGCTGGAGATTATCCACCAAATTATTAAAGACATTAACATCGATATGTCACTAGCGGATACTATCGACAGGGTTTACCAAAGGCTGCCGCTGGTTATACGCTGTGATTTTCTGGGTCTGGCCCTAATGAGGGAAAATGAGTTGATTATGACGGCCATGGAGCCCGGCTGCGGCTGCACCGGGAATCCCGTGCCCTTTAAATCCTTACTCTGGCACGCCGTCAAGGGCAAAAAAAGCAAGGTCTGCACTTTGAATCAGAATGACGATACGGTTCATATTTGTCCGCCGCTAAAAGAACTAAAACTTAAGTCATTATCCCTGGATCCGCTTTTTGTAAAGGGAAATGTGATTGGCGTTTTAATGATTGGCAGTTGCCGTGAAAACGCCTATTCTGAGGATGAGGTCAAGTTCACCAGGCAACTGGCAGACCAACTGGCCATTTGCATCGAAAACGCCCGACTCTACGAGCAAGTGCTCTCCAGTAAGATTGAATGGGAAGAAACTTTTCGCGCCTTAACTGACCCGATACTACTTATCGACCAGAACCTTAACATTATTCGTTGCAATGACAGGTTGGATGCGCTCCCTGGCCAGTCCACCGGGGAACCGGAAAAAAGCAAATGTTACCGTTATGTGTGGGGAAGGGACAATAAATGTGACGGCTGCCTGCTGGATGAAGTAAATAACAAGCGTGCACCGGCCTACCGCCGGATGCAGACCGAATCTAGCAAGACATTTGATGTATACTATTACCCGGTATTTAATGCCCGGAGAGAGATTTACTCAGTTATTCACCACATTAAGGACGTTACTGAAAGAATAAGGATGGAAGCCCAGCTTATGCAGTCGGCCAAGCTTGCGGCCATAGGTGAAATGGCGGCCGGGGTAGCGCACGAATTAAACAGCCCGATGACTGTAATTATCGGTAACTCCCAGATGATTTTGCGGGACAATAATACCAATGCTAACAATGTGGAATTGATTAGAGATGTGATCAATTGTGGTTTGCGCTGTAAGAAAATAATCCAGAACCTGCTTATTTTTTCTCGTCAGGATCAGCAGCCCATGTCCCCTACCAGTTTGAATAACGTGGTGCAACGGGTATTGAGCTTAATCAAGTATCAGATATCACGCAGCAATATTAACATTGAACTTGACTTGGCCCAGGACTTGCCGGAAGTGCCGGCCAATGAACAACAGCTGGATCAGGTACTAATTAATCTGCTTTTAAATGCCCGGGATGCCCTTGAAAAAAACACCCATGACAAAAAAATCATCATCTCCACAGGAGTTAAAAAAGGGGAGCAGGGTGAACAAGCAGTGGCAACGGTGACCGATAATGGTACAGGTATTGCGGCAGATAATTTGAACAAAATTTTTAACCCCTTCTTTACTAGTAAGGATACCAGTAAAGGCACCGGGCTGGGCCTATCGGTGAGCCTGGGTATTGCCGAGGCACACGAAGGCACCATCGAGGTAGTTAGTAAACCGGGTCGGGGCAGCAGTTTTTCACTGATCATCCCCGCCTGAGTCTGGCGGCGTTTGGAAAGGAGCCATAAACCAATGACCGTAAAACCACACATTTTAGTCATAGATGACGAGGTAGAGGTAGGGAGTTTTCTACGCCGCCTATTGGAAAGGAAAGGCATGGATGTAAGCCTGGCCCATACCGGTGCCCGAGCATTGCAATTAATTGAATGCAAATCATACAATGCCGCTCTGATCGACTTAAAACTACCAGACTCAAGCGGCCTTGATTTGTTGGAACGTCTAAAATTCAAACAGCCTGATTGCGAAGCAGTAATTATGACCGGTTACGGTACCACCAAGTCGGCGGTGCGGGCTATTCAATTAGGAGCCTTTGATTATATAGAAAAACCATTTGAAGATATAACCGAGGTAGAAGGACTGATTGACGGAATTCTTGAACAGGGCCAAAGCAATGGAAGCAAGTCTGGAGGCAGGCCGGGATGGCTGGACATTGCTGAAAAAGCCGGTTTTTACGTAGGTAATACAACTAAAATGCTGCACCTGGTTAATGTGACTGAAAAAATTGCCCGGAAAAATTTAAATGTTCTTATTCAGGGTGAAACAGGAACCGGCAAAGAGGTATTGGCCCGTTTTATACACATCGCCAGTCAGCGCAGTGAACAGCTATTTATACCCGTAAACTGCGGGGCACTGCCGGAAAACTTGCTGGAAAGCGAACTTTTCGGACACGAAAGGGGCGCCTTTACCGGTGCTTCCAGCCTGCGGCGCGGTATTTTTGAAGTGGCCGACAAGGGCACGTTGTTTTTAGATGAGATAGGCGAAGCTAGCCTACCCATTCAAATTAAACTGCTCAGGGTGCTGGAAACAGGTGAGTTTATTCGCCTAGGTGGAGAAAAACCAATAAAAACCGACGTAAGGATCATTGCCGCCACAAACATTGATTTGGAAAAGGCCGTCCGGGACAGGCAGTTTAGGGAAGACCTGTTTTATCGGCTAGACGTGGTCAGGCTTGATCTACCTCCGCTGCGGGAGAGAAAGGAAGACATTTCGGCTCTGGTGAGCCACTTTATCGCCCATAGTAAAATTGGCGATAACCGTACTTTGCAGTTATCTCCGGAAGCTATGCAAATCCTGTTGAATTACAATTGGCCGGGCAACATCAGGGAACTGCTAAATACTGTAGAACAGTCGCTGGCGCTCTGTGAGAGCGAGGCAATCCTGCCATCACACTTGGCACAAAAGTTAACTGCCGGCGGAGAAATTGAACCGGAACAGGATGCCGGCAACGAAGACAATAGCGCTTATGCAAACACCGTTTCCCATGCACCTGTAGAGATGTTGAAGAGATTGATTAATTGTGCCGAGCAACAGGACAGTCTGACCAGCGATAATATCAGGCAGGCTTATCAGCTGACCTTAAATCTGGAACAAAGGCTGTTAAAAAAAATGCAATACCTAGGTATTCAATTCCCTGAACCACTTAGTCTGGAAGAGATTGAGAAACAGGCGGTGGCCAGAACGCTGGCTTATTTTGAAGGCAACATATCCACAGCTGCCCGTTCCTTGGGAATAGGTAGAAATACATTGTATCGAAAAATAAAAGAATACGGGCTGGAATAGTGAAAAAAAGGCCCCCTGTCAAACGTGGCAGGGGGTTTAACTATATATTAATAGGGGATAGCCCGGGGACAGCCTGTCCGGTGAAGTTGTCTGGCTTGCTTCCGGATGATGAATATGTAGCTACTCCCGGGAAGGGGGCTAGTTTAGTGTCTCCTGAAAAAGTCTTTAGGGGTTTGGTATTATCTCCAATATGCGACTCGCCATTATACTTGAATCAGGAGAACTATTAATAACCTTTACAAGGCTTCCTGGTAAATATCTATAACATCCTCCATCGTGGCCTTGCGCGGGTTGGTAAAGCTGCAGGCATCCTTCATAGCGTTTTCAGCCATAATCTTGAAGTCTTCTTCCTTGACATCCAACGCTGCCAACCCTTCGGGGATACCCACATCCCCAGACAGCTGTTGAATTGAATCGATAGCTACGTCTGCCGCGTCTCTGATGCTAAGGCCTTCAATATTTTCGCCCATAGCCACGGCCATTTCAGCAAAGCGCTTAGGCCGGGCTATCAGGTTGAAACTACAAACGTGCGGTAGCAGGATGGCGTTGCATACGCCATGGGGCAGGTTGTAATAACCGCCCAACTGGTGCGCCATGGCGTGTACGTAACCAAGACTGGCATTATTAAAAGCCATGCCAGCCAGGAATTCAGCATAGGCCATCCGGTCACGGGCGTACATGTTTTCACCGTTGGCCACTGCATCACGCAGGTTTTCCGAAATTAGCGTCATGGCCATCAGCGCTGCTGCATCGGTTACCGGGGTGGCAATGGTTGATACGTAAGCTTCCACCGCATGGGTAAGAGCGTCCATGCCGGTGGCGGCAGTAAGCGACGGAGGCATACCGACCATCATCATGGGGTCGTTAATAGCTACGTTTGGCGTCACCCGCCAGTCGACAATAGCCATTTTAATTTTGCGACTGGTATCGGTGATGATACAAAAGCGGGTTATTTCACTGGCTGTTCCGGCTGTGGTGTTGATGGCGATAAAAGGTGGCATTGGTTTGTTTGACTTGTCAACACCCTCGTAGTCTTGTATATTGCCGCCGTTGGTGGCGACAATGCCGATACCCTTGGCGCAGTCGTGTGCACTGCCTCCGCCCAGGGAAATAATCATGTCGCAGTTCTCTTTTTGATAAACAGCCAAACCGTCTTTTACGTTTTTGTCGGTGGGATTGGGTTCGGCTCCGCCCCAGACTATCGCTTTGGCACCGGCCTGCTCAACCATTCTTTTGATGTCGCTGGCCATTTCTGATTTAGCTAGAAATGCGTCGGTGACAATCATTGCGTTGGTGCCGCCAAGTATTTTCACCTGATTGGTGGTTTCCTTGGCTGCCCCAACGCCCATTAAGTTGACGGTGGGAATGTAGAAGCCGAAAACCTGTTCTCCCAGCTTCATTTAGAGTCCTCCTTTATATTACGGGGATATACCCCTTTATTAACTCAATGCATTGGATATGCTTATGTTTGCTGTGCTGCGAGTGTTGTTGTTCCACAATGTATAAGAGCTGTTTTGGGGGAGGACAACATTGTAGAATTTGCTCCGATATTTAACGCATATGTAATGATATAATGCCAGATTTAGAAATTTGTCATGCAAAATAACGTAAAATTAACAAAAAAATTTTTGTGACGTAGTAAAAAGAAAAACCCCGGATGGGGTTTTTCAGTCACATTGTGTTGGTTAATGATTTTTATTGGGATTGCACTGCGTCTGGTTGCATTATCCTGAATCCTGCCCCAGGGCCTCCGTGACGGCCAGTCCCGTCACGGAGGCCCTGGCCCTGGTTACCAAACGAGCCTCTGCCGGCGCCCATCATACCCTGGTTACCGAAGGGACAAACAAAACCATTGGCTTCGTGAAACTTGTACATCTCGTTCATATGTTCTGTATACTGTTCTCCCTGTTCCGCGGTTATACGGCCTTCCTCAACTGCCTTCTGCACAGCTTCTTGCTTGGCGTTGAACCTTTGTTCAAGCCACGTTTTGGCATCTGCTGCGTTATCTGCGAAAGCCGGCATGGCCATGGTAGCTAGCAAAACCACCGCTGCCAAAATGATGATTACCTTTCTGTTCATGTTGGTGCCTCCTTTTTTGTTTCTTTTGATTATCATAACCGTAATTTGTGGCAAAAGTGTGGAACGGTTATGGAAATCATGGGTAATCTTTCATTCCGACTCCTGACTTCTGATTCCTGACTCCTTGATATCAGAGGCGGGGTCGACGTAGAGTGTTTTTTGCTTTTCATAGATTACGTAACCTGGCCGGGAGCCATTTGGTTTTTTTACATGTTTTCGCACGGTGTAATCAACCGGCACGTTGGATGACCCAGTGGCCCGGCTAAAATGCGCCGCCAAGGCAGCGGCCTGGTGCAAAGTCGACAGTGGAACTTCTCGGCCTTCGGTACGGATAATCACATGGGAACCCGGTATTTTACAGGTATGCAACCAGACATCTTGCTCATCGGCAATCTTAAAAGTCAAGGTATCGTTTTGACGGTTGTTTTTGCCCACCAGCACAGTGAATCCATCGCCTGAAAGAAATTTTAAAGGCGTTGAACGAGGCTGAGCCTCTTTTAGTCGCGATTTGCGCGGTATGGATACCGGCTCTTTGAGGTAACCTTGGCCTCGGAGTTCCCGCCTGATTTCCTCCAGGTCATCCGTGGCTTGGGCCATGTCAATCGACGAGACTACACCCTCCAGGTAATGTAATTCTTCTTCGCTCAGGGCGGCCATCCGCAATGAAGCCTCCCGGGTATTTCTGGCCTTGGTATATCTTTTAAAGTAGGCCTGGGAGTTTTCCGGTCCAGTACGCTGAGGGTCCAATAATATGGTGACCTTTTCCCCATCCGGGGCGTAATAGTTATCCAGTTCTATTTCTTGCATGCCTTTTTCTACGAGGTGCATATAACTGGTCAGTAATTCACCGGACAATCTGTACCGGTCAGCCTCTCCAGCGTCGGCCACGCTTTTTTGTTGCAGTTGCAGCTTTTTGCTAATCCGCCGGCTATGTTTTTTAATAACGCTCAGCAACTGGTTCTTTTCTTTGTTCAGTTCCAGCCGGTTTAGTTTATAAGTAAAAAAAGAGTCGGCAATTTCGTTGGCCGCCCCCTTAATCTGCTGTAGTTGTTCCCGGTGTGCCGTCTCCAGCGCAAAAAAATCCACTGGTTTACCACTAGGACGGCATAACAGGGTGGCCCGGACTCCGTCTTCCCGGATATTGGTCATTGTTTTTTGCAACGTCTGCCACAGGGTGCGCATTTCGTGTTCTCCGCAATGCTCCAGAAGCATCTCCGAATCAATGCCGGCTATCCGAACCAGTTCCTTACAGGTGGGGATGCTGAAACCATCCAAAGAACGCTGAACCGCTGCTGCCAGGCTGCCATCCAGTTTGCCGGACAAAACTAACTCCCTGAAATGGTCTTCGGTTAGGGAGAACGGGTCGGTTTTACCCTGGTCCGGAGGGGGAATATAAATTCGGCCGGGAAGCACCTCCCGGTGCCGGCTTACCGAATGGGAATAGCGCCGGATACCGTCCAAAATAACATCACCGGCCCGGGAGATCAGAATAATATTGCTATGCCGGCCCATAATCTCACAGTTTAGTGATTTAACCAGAGGCTGCCCCAGCTCATCGCGGCAATCCACCCGAATGTCCACTACCCTGTCCAGGCCGGATTGTCGGAATTCAATAATGCGGCCTCCTTCCAGGTGTTTGCGCAGCAGCATACAGAACATGGGCGGTGATACCGGGTTGGGCCGGGGTGTACCGGTCAGGTGAACCCTGGCGTTTTCAGCACCGGCATTGAGAACAAGCCGGTATTTTGCCCCGGGTTTACTAATGGCCAGGATTATTTCTTCTCTTGCCGGTTGGTAGATTTTTTCTATGCGTCCCTGTTTAAGTTTGTCGTTTAGTTCGCGGCATATACCGTATAAAAAAAGCCCGTCTAAGGGCATAGTTTTGCCCTCCGTTTTCAAAATTCTGGTACCGTAACAGTATATCACCGGCACAAGTACGGGTCAAAGACTTTTGCCATACCCGGGAAATAGACTTTGAAAATGCCTACCCGAAAAATATTGCATCTACCCAAAAATTAATGTTCTGTAGAGGTACAGCCAGGACAGTGCTCGCCCCATAAATGATCTAAAAAGGTAATCATGGTGTAATTTGAAGCTTCTGCGGGGTCGGCTTTTAGCATTTTGTCCAAGCAGCTTTTGCACACCTTTCTCCCGGCGGAATGGATTAGAGGTTCAGGAACACCCAATCGTGTTAGCCTTAATGTCCTGTCCTCGACATCTATGTTTTCTATATCTACGGCATTGCCGCTTACTACAAGCAACCCGGTATCACCTTTAAAACCGGGCTCGTGGATGATTGAACAGCCCTTTTGTAATTTATGGGCTAATTTTTCGTATTTCCTGGCCTGGCTGTAAGGTATGTCGCCATGGATAACCATTTTTTTTGCATTTTCATCTTCTAATGCACTGGTTATTTCCGGGTAAATTCCAGGTTCGGCAACTTGTTTTTTGGAAAGGCGCTTGATCACCCGCTCCCTAAACTCACCCAGGAACCGGTTTTTTTCTGCTCTTTTTATTTCAGGTTGACCATAAATGCCCGTTAAAATTGTTTTTTCCAGTTCATTATGCCGCTCCCATTCATTCAACGTTTCAGAAGGCATCAATCTTATACTCCTTTCAAATATCAACAATATCAACATAGAATATCTGTTTAAAAGTTCTTTATACATAATAAAACTGTGCAGAACTGACTTAAAGGGAACGAACTATGACACGCTTCTTTGATTGGAAGGAGTAAAACCAATTTTGTCGAAAGTAGCATTGAGCCTTTGGTTATAGATGGTCTAACAAAAGAAAATTACCTGCATGCGGGGTAGTGGGGGTATATTATGGCGCCGCCAAAAGCACTGTTGCCGGGTACCAAGGTACAGCTTTGGCCCAAGGACACTTATTATAAGTACGGTGTTGTCGTGACAGTGGATCGACAGCACGTTACTTTCAAGATCACTATGGTTGAGCCAGGTGAGAAGCATTATTGTGAAGGGGATATAGTAAAAATACCCCGGAGTATGTTGCACGTTTGTTCGAGGTTCGACGTTCGAGGTTCGAGTTTCGATTAAGCACGAATTGCTAGCGAAGCTGCATTCATAAGGCAATTAAGTTTTTTAACTACATTGGCGAGTTAATAATATGGTAATTTTTTCTTGCCCCTCTGAATATGTATTTTTTATTAGCAAACATATTGCACGAGGGGTGAGGACATGCCTGGTATCTGGCAAAAACTGACTGTGGAAGATACGGCAGAGCGGTTGGATGTACACCCGGTAAAAGGGTTAAAGGAACGTGAGGCCAAAGACCGGCTGGAAAAGACCGGGTTGAATGTGTTGGAGCAGGATCAGGGTCCGGCGGCGTGGCAGATGCTCCTGAACCAGTTTAAGGACTTCATGGTTTTAGTTTTGCTTGCAGCTACCGCGGTGAGCGGCCTTTTGGGTGAATGGACCGATGCGGTTACCATTGCGGTAATTGTACTGCTAAATGCAGTGCTGGGAGTGGTTCAGGAATTCAGGGCCGAGCGTTCAATGGAAGCGCTTCGAAGTATGACAGCACCTGAGGCTAGAGTGATCCGTGACGGGCTGGAGCGAAAAATCCCGGCCGCGGAATTGGTACCGGGGGATGTTGTACTATTGGAGGCGGGTGACCGGGTACCGGCGGATATAAGGGTCATTAGTGCTGTGGACATGCAGACGGTGGAAGCTGCCCTTACCGGTGAATCCACACCAGTTACCAAGCATACCAAGCCGCTGGATAGGGAAGTTGAGGCCGCTGATGCCGCAAACATGGCCTTTATGGGCACCATGCTCACCAGGGGCCGGGGACACGGCATTGTTGTGGCCACCGGCATGGAAACTGAAATGGGTCAAATAGCCGGCCTGATCCGGGAAGCAGGGCAGGAGCCCACACCGCTGCAACGGCGGTTAGCGCAGTTGGGCAGGGGGCTAGTGTTTTTCTGTCTGGGTATATGCCTGCTGGTAACGGTAATTGGTATTCTAAGAGGCGAGCCGGTGTACCAGATGTTTATGACCGGTGTGAGTCTGGCGGTGGCGGTTATTCCTGAAGGTTTACCGGCCATTGTTACCGTGGCCCTGGCCATCGGGGTGCAGCGCATGATCAGGCGCAACGCAATCATCAGACGCCTTCCCGCCGTGGAAACCCTGGGCTGCGCCACTTTTATCTGTTCAGACAAAACCGGCACTCTGACCCAAAACGAAATGACGGTGCGCCGGGTTTACGTAGGGGAGCGGGAGTTTGCCGTTACCGGTGAAGGTTACGACCCCAAAGGTAGTTTTATCGGCGAGGGTCAAACCAAGGGTAATCCTGATTTTGAGATTTTAATGAAGGTGGCGGCATTATGTAACAATGCTACCCTGTTTAAAGACAATATTCAAATTGCCGGTCTATTTAGACGGGACAAGAAGAATAGTTCAGCCTGGCAGATTACCGGCGACCCCACCGAGGGCGCCCTGTTGGTCATGGCATCTAAGGCCGGTTTTTGGCGGGAGCACCTGGAAAAGAAAGAGTTACGGTTGGCGGAGATACCTTTCGACTCCGACCGGAAGCGGATGGTCGTTATTTACGGTCGGGGTGGCCAAAGAGAAGCCCTGGTTAAGGGGGCGCCCGACGTGGTGCTGCAGCTGTGCACCCATTACCTGCTTGACGGGACTCCCGTACCGTTGGATAAACGCAGACGTCTTGATATTATGGACAAGTACTCATCTATGGCCGGTGACGCGCTGCGGGTACTTGGCCTGGCCTACCGCCCACTGTCTTCGGAAACGGACACTGAACGTCCCAGCCCCGAAAAAGTGGAACAAAACCTGGTCTTTGTCGGTCTGGCCGGGATGATTGACCCGCCCAGGCCTGCTGCTGTTAGTGCTGTACATACCTGCCGCCGGGCCGGGATCAAGGTAGCCATGATTACAGGTGACCATCAGCTTACGGCAACGGCGGTGGCCAGGGAAATGGGCATTGCCGGTGCGGGTGCCAGGGTGCTAAACGGTGAGGAATTAGAGCATCTCAGTGATGATGACTTGTCACGTATGGCTGAGGATGTGCGGGTATATGCCCGGGTGTCGCCAAGGCACAAACTGCGTATCGTCCGGGCTTTAAAGAAAAATGGGCACGTGGTGGCCATGACCGGTGACGGAGTTAATGACGCCCCGGCGGTAAAAGAAGCAGATATCGGGATATCCATGGGGGTAACTGGCACTGATGTAACCAGGGAGTCCTCGGCTATGGTTTTGGCAGATGATAATTTTAGCTCCATTGTGGCCGCTGTGGAAGAAGGTCGGGGTATCTATGATAATATCCGTAAATTTGTTCGCTATCTGCTTACCTGCAACGTGGGGGAAGTGCTGGTGATGTTGCTGGCGGTAATCGGAGGGCTGCCGCTGCCCCTGTTGCCAATCCAAATTTTGTGGATGAATTTAGTAACAGATGGGCTACCGGCCATGGCGCTGGGGGTGGATCCCATAGATAAAAACGTCATGCGCAGGCCGCCGAGACAACCAGAAGAAAGCATATTTTCGCACGGGCTGGGGATGCGTATCATGGGGGGCGGAGCATTAATTGCGGTTTTGACGCTGGCAGTGTTTGCATATTTTATGTCGGCTGACAAAAATATTGACTTGGCCCGGACCGCAGCTTTTAACACACTGGTATTTTTACAGCTGTTTTATGTATTTTCTTGCCGTTCGGAACACTCCGGAATAATGGAAGTGGGGTTGTTCGGCAACCCGCATCTGCTGGTGGCGGTATCTGTGTCTGCGTGCCTGCAAGTGGCCGCGACCCAGGTAACAGCAATACAGCCGATTTTTAAAACCGTACCCTTGAATGCGTTTCATTGGGCCGTGGTAATTGGTGTGGCGACAGCGCCCACCATCCTTGGTTTGCTGCTGGATCGCCTAAATACCGGCCTAAAACAACGATTAACCTACCTCAGGGTATAGTCCAACACCCTATCCTTATAGCATACGCAAAAACTTAGCTACCAGGTGTGGGTCAAACTGTGTGCCGGCGCATCTTAGAAGCTCATCCAGGGCCTGCTGTTCCGGGAGGGCATTGCGGTAAGGGCGATCGTTGGTCATAGCATCGTAAGCGTCAACAATGGCAATGATTCGGCATTCCAGCGGGATATCCAACATTTTGAGTCTCAACGGGTATCCCTGACCGTTCCACCACTCGTGATGCATGAGGATCAGTCCCGCTATGGGCACCAAATCCGAAGCCGCCATGGCAATGCGGTGTCCAATCTCACAGTGCATCCGCATTAAAGACATTTCATCATTAGTTAACAGGTCGGGCTTAAACAGGATCAAGTCCGGCACGCCAACCTTGCCGATATCGTGGAAACGGGCCAACAATTTAAGTCCGGCGAAGCGGTCATCCGGCAAACATATGACTTTGCCTAGGTCGGTGGCTAGGTCGGAAAGGCGATTACAGTGTCCTTCGGTAACAAAATCACGCGCTTCCAGCGCACTCATAAGTGCCTGCACAACAGTGCTGCGGGCACTTTTACTGTTTAGAAGCTTCTCCCGGTACATTTTGTTGTCGGCTTCCTTAAACAGCTCGTTAATGTCTGTATCAGTGCCTCCTGCTGAGGCCATACCAATGGAGATGCTTAAGGGCACAGTGTTAGTAAGGTTGTGTTTTTCGATCCCTTTTTTAATCCGCTGGCAAACTCTGGTGCCCGTCATGTGGTCGGTACGGGTAAGCAAAATGGCAAACTCGTCACCGCCTATCCTGGCTGCCATATCTGATGAGCGGGTGGATTCTTTGATTACCGCTGCTGCGCTTTGCAGCAATTTGTCACCGGCGGTATGTCCCATGGTATCATTAACAAGTTTTAAGCCGTCCAGGTCACAGGTGATAATGGTAATCGGCAGGTTTTCTATTAAATCCATGTTTTCAGTTTTGTGTTCAAAAAAAGTCCTATTGTAAATACCGGTCAATTGATCGTGCCAGCTTAAAAACTCCAACCGCTGTTCGCGTTCTTTTTGCTCACTGATATCTCGGATTGATTCAATGGCACCGGTAAGGTTGCCATCCCGGTCAAAAAGAGGTGAAGCGGTAATCCACAGGTAAGCACCACGACCTTGGTAAGCCATGGGGGCAAATGTTTCAGCAAAAATCTTATGATCGGTACTTTTAAAATTTTGGTAAATATCGAGAATCTTTTTATCTTCGGATAAAAAATAATCTAATAAAACATGCCTTCTATTTCCGTAAAAGGGTATTGAATAAGCATTATTACCACGGCCGACAATAGCTTCCTTCTTAACCCCGGACATCTTTTCTATCGCCCTGTTCCAGGCGATTACTTTCCCATCCCGGTTTACCACAAAGGTGGGATCCGGCAGGAAGTCAATAATGTCCTGCTGCAGCTTGTGCGCTGCTGTCAGCTTTCTTTCGGCGGTAATGCGATCGGTAATGTCGGTATATATGCCCAGTACACCGGTTATTTGGTTATCCATAATAATTGGCGTACCTCTTACAAGCACGTGGATATTGCTACCGTCCTTGCGCCTGCGGAGGGCTTCCACAGTAATGCTTTGTCCTTTCATGACATCGGTGGATATTACACGGCACTCCTCCGGGCTCTTCTGCGGGTGTATAAAATCATCTATATTGCGCCCTGCCAGGTCTGCCAGTGTGTATCCGAAAAGTTCCTCGAAACGGTGGTTTATATCCACCGTCAAGTGATTATGGTCAAGCGAAATAATGGCATCGGATGAACTGCGAAATAAAGCTTCAAAATATTCCTTCTGGTGCGCCAGTTTGCTCTCCGCGTGCTTGCGGTCAGTGATGTCCCTGGCGGTAGTGACTATTACCTCATTTCCGTTACAAGTGGCCCGACCTGCCGTTAACTCCACGTTGATAGTTTGTCCATCTTTACATAACATGGTGCATTCAAAAGTTTGCGGATATTGTTTTTTTACCAGTGCGAATTTGGGGGCTGCAAGATCGGCACACCCCGGGCCACCAAGTTCTGTTGTCGACATACGCAGCAGTTCTTGCCGGTTGTATCCCACCAACCGGCAGGCGGCCTCGTTTACATTAATGCACCTGCCATCCAGATCCATAATAAATACCGGGTCGCAAATGGCGTTCAGCACTATTTGAAAACTCGTATGGTTGTGTTCGGTTCCGCATTGACGGTTTAAAAAAACATCTAATTTATTATAGTCATCTTTTGGCATAGATTTAATCACCCGGCTGCATAAATTCTCTAATTAAACTAAGATGACAAATTATTCTGCTTGCTTTGACAAAATCCTCTTTTCAATAGGTAAATATATCATAATCTGCACAACAGAGGTTTTAGACATTAGTAAACAAATATCCTGTATACATGACGCTGATGAGCCAGGAAACATTGAACAGTCAGTGAAAAATAGTGTAGAATATACGGGACACTAAAAACGCGCTTAAAAATTACGCCGCGCGCGCTTTTTAGTGATACTAATTTAATTGGTATTTGCTTTTCCGGGTTGGTAAAAAGGAGGAAATTTTTTTGCGTTTTACAAAAGTTCATGGATTAGGCAATGACTTTGTACTGGTAAACACTTTAAATAAGGAGAACCTGCCCCCAGACCTGGCCGATCTGGCTGTAAAGGTTTGCCACCGGCACTTTGGTGTAGGTGCGGATGGATTGGTACTAATTAAACCGAGCATTGAGGCCGATTTTGCAATGCAGATTTTTAACTCTGACGGCAGCGAAGCCGAAATGTGCGGCAATGCCATCCGCTGCGTGGCCAAATACGCTTACGAGCAGGGCTTGGTAAATGGCAGGGTCATGCGGGTGCAAACAGCGGCAGGGATAATGGTACCTGAACTGGTCATGGAGAACGGTTCCGTGCAGGCAGTCAGGGTGGATATGGGTGAACCGCAGCTGGAGCGGGAACAAATACCGATGCAAGGTCCCCCTGGGCGGGTGGTCAATGAACCGCTTCAGGCAGGTGCAGAAACTTTTAACATCACCACCGTTTCCATGGGCAACCCACACTGTATCATCTTTGTCACCAATTCGTCGGCGGTGGCATTGGAAACCCTGGGCCCACAGCTAGAGAATCACCCTTCGTTTCCGCGCAAGACTAACGTGGAGTTTGTCCAGGTTCTAAACGGCGGTGAAGTACAAATGCGGGTGTGGGAACGGGGAGCGGGTTCAACAATGGCCTGCGGAACCGGTGCCTGTGCCGTGGCAGTGGCATCACACCTTAACGGGCATACCGGCAGAAAAGTACGGGTGCACCTGAATGCAGGTGCGCTTGATATAGAGTGGGCTGAAAACGGACACGTATATATGACCGGCCCGGCAAAAGAAGTGTTCACCGGTGTATATCCCCTATGAACCTAACTGCATTACAAAAGCCGGGGTTGGAAAAGTATAAGAGTTAATAATAAGGATTATTTTTGCTATTAATATGAAACATTAGTTACAAGGAGGGTTATTATTGAGTTTAAAATTTGAAGAAGCGCAGAGAATAAAAAACCTGCCGGCCTATTTATTTGAACGGATTGAGAAACTGATAATGGAAAAACGTGCAGCAGGGGTGGATGTAATTAGTCTTGGTATCGGGGATCCTGATTTGCCGACCCCGGATTATATTATCGAAGAACTTAAAAAAGAGGCTGAAAACCCTGTTAATCACCAGTACCCGTCGTCGGTGGGGATGCTCTCCTACCGTAAGGCTGTGGCCGACTGGTATCAGGAACGTTTTGGAGTGCAACTGGATCCCGCCCGGGAAGTGGTGTCTGTTATTGGTTCAAAGGAAGGCATTGCTCACATTTCTTGGTGTTACCTGGATCCGGGTGATACTGTGCTGGTGCCGGATCCGGGTTACCCTGTATACGCCGGTGGTTCCATTTTAGCCGGGGCTGAACCATATTACATGACATTGAAAAAGGAAAACGGTTTTCTGCCCGACCTGGATGAAATACCCGTTGAGATTGCCCAACGGGCCAAGATGATGTTTATCAATTATCCCAACAACCCAACAGGGGCAGTGGCTGGCGATGACTTTTACAACCGGGTTATCGAATTTGCCAGGGTATACAATATCTTAATTATTCATGATGCCGCTTACTCTGAAGTGACCTATGACGGTTATATGCCCCCAAGTTTCCTGCAATATCCAGGCGCCAGGGAAGTAGGTATCGAGTTCCACTCGGTGTCCAAATCTTACAACATGACAGGCTGGCGTATAGGCTGGGCCGCAGGACATCCGGACGTTGTGGAGTCCCTGGGACGGCTCAAATCTAACATTGATTCAGGTCAGTTTCAGGCGATCCAGTATGCTGCCATCAAAGGTCTAACCGGCCCCAAGGACGCAGTGCATAAAATGAATAAGATTTACCAGGAACGCCGGGACATAATGGTGGATGCTCTCAACAGCATGGGCTGGAACCTAGAAAAATTTAAAGCCACATTTTACGTATGGGCACCGGTGCCGAACGGATACACTTCGGAATCATTTGCTGAATTGGTATTGGAAAAGGCTGGCGTGGTAATTACCCCGGGTACGGGTTACGGTGAAAACGGGGCCGGATATTTCCGTATCACCCTGACGGTATCCAAAGACCGGATGCTGGAAGCACTGGAACGGATGAAAAAGAATATCGGGCAGGTGAAATTTTAATTTATCAGGAGTCAGGAGCCAGATTGAGGAAACGGTTTATCGCCTTGATTTTATGATTCCGACTACTGACCCCTGAATTCTGAGTACCTTAAAGATATGTTATAGAGATACAGGAGGAGAGAGATAGATTATGCAACTGGCAAAAAGAGCAAAGAATATCAGTTCGTCACCTACCCTAACGATTGACGCTCAAGCTAAAAAAATGATTGCCGATGGTATCAAGGTAATCAATTTCGGCGCCGGCGAACCCGATTTTGATACTCCCGATAATATTAAACAGGCGGCTATAAAAGCCATCAACAGCGGGATGACCAAGTATACACCGGTGGCCGGCACCGAAGCGCTACGCCAGGTGATAGTTGACAAACTAGCCCGGGACAACGACCTGGAATATAAGCCCGGACAAATAGTTGTTTCCGCCGGTGCTAAACATTCACTGTACAACGCTTTCCAGGTATTGTGCCAGGCAGGTGACGAGGTAATTCTACCCGCACCTTACTGGGTCAGTTATATGGAACAGGTTAAACTGGCCGGTGCCGCTCCCATAGTGGTAGCCGCCAGGGTGGAAAACGGTTTCAAAATCACCGGGCATGACTTGGAAGCCGCCATCACTCCGCGCACCAGGGCCATAGTAATTAACAGCCCCAGTAACCCTACCGGTGCTGTATATACCAGGGATGAACTGGCTGCACTGGGAGAGGTACTGGAAAAGCATGGTGTGACTATTATTTCCGACGAAATTTATGAAAAACTCATCTATGACGGTCTGGAACACGTCAGCATTGCCTGTTTAAGCCCGGCACTGAAAGAACAGACCATAGTAATTAACGGTGTTTCCAAGACGTACGCCATGACAGGTTGGCGTATCGGTTACGCCGCCGCTCCGGCCAAAGTGGCCAAGGCTATGGCTGACCTGCAAAGTCACTCTACATCAAACCCCACATCTATTGCTCAGGCTGCAACAGTGGAAGCTATCCAGGGGGATCAGTCGGCAGTTATAACAATGGTGGGTGAATTCGTTAAGCGGCGCGACTATATGGTGGATAGGCTAAACGCTATGCCGGGGGTACAATGCAATCGACCGGGTGGTGCCTTTTACGTTTTCCCGGACATTAAGGGACTGTTTGGCAAGAAGTATAATGGTACAGAGATAAAAAATGCCAGTGATTTGGCTGCAATTATGCTTGAGCAAGCGCATGTAGCCACAGTGCCGGGAGTGGCCTTCGGTGACGACACTTGTTTCAGGCTTTCATACGCTACATCCATGGCAAATATTCAAGATGGCCTTAATCGGATTGAAAAGTTGCTAGGTGATTTAAGCTAATCATTAACAGGTCATCACAATTGCTTTTGATTTTATAACCGGCTAAAAGCCGGTTCCCTTATTATTAAAGCATCTTATAAGTAATCAGGAGTCAGAATGAAAGAACGGTTTATAGAAACAGCATCATTAAATCAAAAAAAAGCGTGTGGCAGGGGAATGCAAATTCAGGGTTTTTTTAAAATTTTGATTCAATAATAAAGATTATCATTGTTTTTCTTTTTTTTTAGAGGAGTTTCATTTTTTAGGTAGAAAAAATTATTTTATGGTTTTAGCGTTAATACTAGTACCATAAACGGAACAGGTGGTGAGAGATTGATCAATAGTATGACCGGGTTCGGCCGCGGTGAGGTATGCACAGATAACTTAAAAGCGGTCATTGAAATGAAATCCGTCAATCATCGCTACTGCGAAATCGTATTACGTATGCCCCGGTCGATGAATGTTCTAGAAGACCGCATGAGGCGAGTAATTCAGGAAAAAATTGCCCGTGGCAGAGTAGACGTTTTCGTGAACATTGAATTGCGCGGTGAAAACAAACCGCTGGTCAAGGTAGATGAAGACCTGGCCGGTGACTACGTCCGGGCGGCAAATGATATCAGGGCACGGCTGATGCTGGATGGCAATGTAACAGTTAACGACCTGTTGCACCTGCCCGGAGTGGTATCACTGGAAGAGCCGGAAAACGACGTGGAACAATGGTGGCCTGTTGTGCAAGGAGCCTTGGTTAAAGCCACGGAAGGTCAGTTAGAAATGCGCTGCCGCGAGGGGCGCCGTCTGCAAAGCGACATTAAGAAACGCTCCGAGCAAATTGCGGTAATGGTAAAAACTATTGAAAACCGCTCGCCGGTGGTGGTGGAAGAATACCGGGAGAGACTTAGCCAAAGAATAAATGAACTTTTAGAACCCGGGAAACTGGATCAGGCCCGGCTGGATACTGAAGTTGTTATTATCGCCGAACGCGCCGGTATTACCGAAGAAATAGTGAGGCTGAACAGTCACTTGGCGCAACTTAACGCCTGCATAGAAAGTGATGTTCCGGTAGGACGTAAACTTGACTTCCTGATGCAGGAGATGAACCGTGAGATTAATACTATTGCCTCAAAGTCTGCCGATTTGGTGATTAATCGCACTGTAGTGGAAATTAAAAGCGAACTGGAGAAGATTAGGGAGCAAGTGCAAAATATTGAATAAAGAAGACTTGGTCGAGCTTACAGACTGTTAATCCCATTAGTTGGGGACATTCCTGTCCCCAAAGAAATACCCAAGCTTTAGCAGGTGTGTCCCCTTTCCTTATGCGGGGCGGGGACTTACAGGCTGTGCGAAGATAATTAGTTTGAGGGAGGATTAAAATGGATATCAAGCTCATTAACATCGGGTTTGGAAACATTGTCTCGGCGAACAGGATTATTGCCATTGTCAGCCCCGAGTCGGCGCCGATTAAAAGGATTATTACCGAAGCCAGGGATCGAGGCATGCTGGTCGACGCCACATACGGCCGGCGTACCAGGGCTGTCATCATCACCGACAGCGACCACGTTATCTTATCCGCGGTACAACCGGAAACCGTAGCCCACCGGCTGGTAAGCAAGGAAAGTTCCTCCGGGAATGATGAAGAGTAGCGGGGAAATGACTAAATGAGAATAAAGGGTAACCTGATTGTAATTTCCGGGCCGTCCGGATCCGGCAAAGGCACCGTATGTAAAGCAATGTTTGCCAGTATGACGGATTTGCACTTGTCTACCTCGGCAACCACAAGAAAGCAAAGGGTTGGAGAACAGGATGGTGTGGATTATTATTTTTTGTCCAGGCCCGAATTTGAATCCATGATTGCGGAAGAACAATTGCTTGAATGGGCTAACGTTTACGGCCAGTATTACGGGACACCGGTTGAACCGGTTCTCAATGCTGTTAACCGGGGGCAAGACGTAATTTTAGAAATTGATGTGCAGGGTGCTTTTAAAGTAAGAAAGAAATTTCCCACCTGCGTGCTGATTTTTTTAATCCCCCCATCCCGTTCCGCACTGGAAAAGCGGTTAAAAAACAGGGCCACAGACAGCGACGAGGAAATTGAGCGGCGTTTAAAGTGGGCGGAAAGTGAAATACAACAGGTGGAATATTACGATTACCTGATTATTAATGACGAGGTAGAAAAAGCGGCCGATAAGGTAGTCAACATCATCAATGCTGAAAGATGTCGTCCTGCACTCCTGGATATTGAGTCATTAATGCAAAAATATCGGTAGACAAAAACAAAGGGGACACACCTCATACATTAGAAGTTAGAGGTTGGACGCAACGTATGAATGTCCTCAAATATAATTTATATAAATATTTTATGACTGAACGGGGGGATGTGGGGATGGCTATGAACAGACCTTCCCTTGATGAGCTCTTAGAACATGTAGACGATAGGTATACGCTGGTGGTGGTATCAGCCAAGCGGGCTCGTCAAATTACTGAAAAAGCGCTGCTTCAGGATACAGGTATGGATTCGGAAACGGTTAGCAAGCCGGTTTCAGCAGCGTTGCAAGAGACAGTACAGGGAAATATCAAATACAGAAGAACCAAACAGGGAATTAAGTAACGGGGGGGCCCCTATGCTTGTAGGAAAGTACATTGTCGTCGGGGTTTCCGGCGGCATAGCCGCCCACAGGGCACTGGATTTGACAAGCAACCTAGTAAAGGCCGGAGCAGAGGTACATGTCATCATGACCGGTGCAGCCCGTGAATTTATCAGACCGCTGGCCTTTGAAGCAATTTCTGGTCACCGGGTGCATTATGATATTTTTGCCGCACCGCCTGGTTGGCGTTACCCCCACCTTGAACTGGCCAGGAAGGCGGATCTGGCTGTGGTTGCTCCGGCGACAGCTAATATTATTGCCAAGTTAGCCTGCGGGTTGGCCGACGACCTGGTTACTACAGCGGCACTGGCTATGATCTGTCCGTTGGTAATCTGCCCGGCTATGAATCTTTACATGTACAGAAACCCTGTGGTGCAGGAGAACCTGGAACGGTTGCGACGGCGAGGGGTAAGTATAATAGACCCTGCTTCCGGTAGACAGGCTTGCGGAGATGAAGGCCCGGGGAGGCTGGCCGAAGTGTCGGTAATTGTGCAGCAAATAGAGCACCTGTTGGGAACCAATCAGGATCTGGCAGGGTTAAAGGTGCTGGTTACCGCCGGCGGTACCTGCGAACCAATTGACCCGGTACGGTATATAACCAATCGCAGTTCCGGCAAAATGGGATATGCGCTGGCCAAAACAGCCGCTGTAAGAGGGGCCAAGGTTTATTTGGTGTCAGCTCCAACTAGATTAGTCCCTCCCACCGGTATAGAAATGGTCAATGTGGAAACAGCAGAGCAAATGTACCGGGCGGTAATGGACTTGTACCCTCAAATGGACGCGGTGGTAAAAGCTGCCGCTGTTTCCGATTATCGTCCCGGGAAATACCAGGATCAGAAAATTAAAAAGGGTGGCGGACTGGTACTGGAGTTGGAAAGAACTAGGGACATACTGTCTGAACTGGGTAACCAGAAAAAAAACCAGGTTCTGGTGGGATTTGCAGCCGAAACCCAAGACCTGGTGCAAAACGCTACAGACAAACTGGTAAAAAAGAATCTTGACCTGCTGGTGGCAAATGACGTAACTCAAACGGGGGCGGGTTTTGGAACCGATACAAACATAGTTAAACTGTTATACCCCAACGGGCGAGTAGAATCGCTGCCCATTATGGACAAGCTTGAAATAAGTCACCGGATCTGGGATGAGGTAATTAAAATTAGGGGATAAGTAAGCAAAGTGGATGGAATGTTAAAACCGATGTTTACGAACATTGTTGGAATTCGATATATCCGAATTCCTTTTTAATCTGATCTTTATCCTGAGAATAATTTTTAGCGTTCATTAATCATTAAACCGGGCACCCCAAAGGGGTGCCCCTACGATTCAGAATACAATTTAACTGTAGATTTTCATCGATTGCTGGTGCAGCGTTTAAAAACTTACATAGTTTTATGTATATATGTTAACAACAAGCTTCGTTGATGTTACTTTTCTTGTAAGCTGCTGCTAAGTTTCTGCAGTAAGTTGATTAAGATTTCTTTTTCTTCGCCGGTTAATCCGGACATAGCTTCGCGGGTAAATACTCCATGCAGGGGAAGTATATGTTTGAGCAGGTGCATAGACTTATTGGTCAACCTGGCTCTAAAAACACGACGGTCACAGGAGTCCACTTCCCTGGTCACTAGGTCGTCTTTTTCCAACCTGTCGATAAGGCCGGTGATATTAGCTCGGCTTACTAACATCCGCTCACCCAATTCAGACAAAGAGAGCCCGCATTCACCGGCGTTTCGTAATTGCATGAGAGCATTAAATTTTGGTCGCGAGAGACCAAAACGGGCGAAATGGCAGCTCATCACGTCATCCAATAAGTCATAACACCTGGTCAGTTCAATAATGGTTCTTATGGCTAAGTAAGCCTCTTTAGAACTTGACTGATCCAAATTTTTATCCTCCATTTTTTTAATTGTAAATGCTCTTAATAACAACTGTCAATAATGCACCAATACAACATAGAAATTTATATTTGTATGAAGGGGCGACAGGTAACGTGAGTAAGGTCAAAAACAACATCCTGGAATTGATAGGCAACACTCCGGTAGTCAAGTTGGATAAAATCAGGGATGACTGCCCGGCAAATGTGCTGGCCAAGCTGGAGATGGTTAACCCCAGCGGCAGTGCCAAAGCAAGGGCAGCACTAGGCATGCTGATGGCGGCGGAACAAGCGGGTAAAATAAGCCCGGGAAGCGTTATCGTGGAACCTACCAGTGGGAATCAGGGCATTGCCCTGGCCATGGTGGGTGCGGTAAAAGGATACAAGATAATAGTTGTAATGCCTGACTCCATGAGCAATGAAAGAAGACAGCTGGCGCGTGCCTATGGGGCAGAAGTGGTACTTACCCCAGCCGCTGCGGATGTGGGAGGGGCGGTAAGCAAAGCGAGAGAGTTGGCGGAACAAATTCCAAACGCTTGGATGCCGGATCAGTTTGCCAACCCGAATAACCCTGCCTACCATGAACGAACCACTGCATTGGAAATATTGGCCCAGGTAGACAGCAAAATAGATGCTTACGTGTCCGGAGTCGGTACCGGCGGCACCCTGACCGGAGTGGCCAGGGTGCTGAAGAAGGAATTTCCAGATTTAAGGGTCTATGCCGTGGAACCCCAAAAATCTGCAGTTCTATCCGGTGGCAAACCGGGGCGGCACGGTATTCAGGGTATAGGTGACGGTTTTATTCCCGATAACCTTGACCTCGGGCTGGTGGACTCACCTTTTGCAGTAACCGATGAAGATGCTTTTGCCATGACCAGACGGTTGGCCCGGGAAGAAGGTATCCTGGTAGGTATTTCAGGCGGTGCTGCTGTTTTTGCCGCCCTTGCCGTAGGACGTGAACTGGGGCCCGGTAAAACAGTGCTTACAATCCTGCCAGATACCGGAGAGCGTTATCTGAGTACCGCTGTTTTTGGGGAGTAAGAAATGACTACATTTCCGTCTGGTTCAGGTTTTTGTCCTTTTTAACCGAAACGCCCGGTAATGTAGTCTTCGGTTTGTTTTTTGCCTGGAGCGGTAAAGATATTGTTGGTGATACCATATTCAATTAAACTGCCGTTTAAAAAGAAACCGGTGTAATCCGAAACCCTGGCCGCTTGTTGCATGTTATGAGTAACGATGACTATGGTATAGTTCTTCTTTAGCTGGTCAATCAAATCTTCCAGTTTGGCGGTGGAAATGGGGTCAAGTGCCGACGCCGGTTCGTCCATTAAGATTACTTCGGGTTCCACGGCCAAAACTCGGGCAATTACCAGTCTTTGTTGTTGACCGCCGGAAAGACCCAATGCCGATTTGTTTAGCCTGTCTTTGACCTCGTCCCACAAAACAGCGGAACGCAGGCTTTTCTCCACAATATCTTCCAGTATCATTTTGTTTTTTATGCCATGAATCCGTGGACCGTACGCTACATTGTCAAATATGGACATGGGAAAAGGGTTTGGTTTTTGAAAAACCATACCAACTTTTTTACGCAGGTCAACGGGGTTAACGCAGGAGTCATAAATGCTCTTGCCGTCCAATAGAACCTGCCCCTGAATGCTGGTACCTTCAATAAGATCGTTCATACGGTTAAGGGTACGCAGGAAAGTGGACTTGCCACAACCAGACGGGCCGATTAATGCTGTCACAGCGTTTTTTATAACTGGCAAACTAACGTCAGTAAGTGCTTGAAGGCTCCTATAATATACATTGAGTGCATGTGTTTCAATTTTATTATCCATTTAATCACCTTCAGGAAGTACGTTATTTAAAAGAACAGCCTATCAGAATGTAACAAATTTTATTTAACTAAAGGTAAAGTAAATGTTATGCTTTGTAAAGGAAATATTTTTTTTTTGTAAACTTGGGTAGCTGCTCCCCCTTAAAAAAAGCATACCGGTGGGATTTGGTGTTATCGGGTTCGAAATGATTTGAGAGTGTTTTCTATTTTAAGCTATAATAAGGTGAATAATTCTAATCAACAGGGAATACGGGGGAATACCATGCCGGAAGAACTGTTTGCCGATGTTTTGGTTGAGGTGCCTGGCATAATGCCGGAGCGGACTTTTCAATACCGGGTGCCAAAAAACCTAATGGCATTGCTTGGGTTCGGGCACCGCGTCATAGTACCTTTCGGCGGACGCCGGGTGACTGGTTTTATTGTCGGGCAGGGTAACACGCCTCAAACAGAAGATGTCAAAGATATTATCGAACCGGTTAGTGAGAAGCCATTATTTAATGGTGAACAACTGACCCTGGCCAGATGGATAGGTAGATATTACTTTTGTGATACCGTGAGGGCGCTACAAATTATAATTGCCCCGGCGCTGCATAAAACGAAGTCTAAAAGAACAACTCGCTATTATATTAATCATGGTTTGGACATGGAAGCCCTGCGGGTGGAATTGCCTCGGCGCGCGCCTAAAAGCATGGCGGTGTTGGAAGCGGTTTTAAAGAATCCCGGTATGACCAGACCTGGTTTGGCTGCAGCTGCCGGGGCATCAGAATCGGTGGTGGACAAGCTGGTTTCCAAACAGATGCTTAGGGTGGAGTATCAGGTATTGCGTAGAGCACCATATCCCGAACAAGTTCAAGAAGATACGCCCTCACTAACGTTGTCCGGGGAACAAAGAAGCGCCGTCGATGAAATAGTGGCCGGGTTAACGGAAGCCAAACACAGGGTATTTATGCTGCACGGCGTTACCGGCAGCGGTAAGACCGAGGTATACATCCACTGCATTGAAGAGACGCTGAAGAAAGGCAGGCAGGCCATTACGCTGGTGCCGGAAATATCGCTCACCCCGCAGATGGTTAAACTATACCGGGAGCGTTTTGGCGACCGCGTGGCCGTGCTGCATAGCCGCATGTCTGATGGCGAAAGATACGATGAATGGACGAGGATTTTAAAAGGTTTAGCCCCTGTTGTTCTTGGAGCCCGGTCAGCGGTGCTGGCACCGGTGCCCGACCCTGGTTTAATCATCATGGACGAGGAGCACGAGTGGTCATATAAACAGGAAGAAACGCCTCGTTACCATGCCAGGGCAGTGGCCCTTTACCGGGCACAAAAAAAGAACGGCATCCTGCTGCTGGGCAGCGCCACCCCTTCCCTGGAATCATACTGTCGAGCTTTACCCGGTGGTGTTTATAAACTGGTTAATCTGGAAAATAGAATAGCAAGCCGCATCATGCCGGCGGTGCAGGTAGTGGATATGCGCGCTGAGACAAGGGCCGGCAACGGTGGCATATTCAGCCGGGTACTGTTGCAAAAGTTGCAGCATACGCTGAGCAATAAGGAACAAACCATTATTTTTTTAAACCGCCGGGGCTTAAATACCCTGGTGGTATGCAGGGAATGCGGCTATGTCGTGAAGTGTCCGCGATGTGATGTTTCGCTTACCTATCACGCAGACGGCAAACTGCGCTGTCATTATTGCAATTACATGGCCCGGGCGCCCCGGTTATGCCCGGAGTGCAGCAGCAAGCAGGTGGGTTATTTCGGCACCGGAACACAACGGGTGGAAAGGGAGTTAAAAATTGTTCTGCCCGAGGCCCGAGTGTTGCGCATGGACGCTGATACAACCACCCGCAAGGGTTCCCACCAGAAAATACTGGAGACTTTTTCTGCTGGAGGAGCCGATATCCTGGTGGGAACCCAGATGATTGCTAAAGGACTTGATATACCGGGTGTAACCCTGGTTGGTGTAATCAACGCCGATATCACCCTGCACATGCCTGATTTCCGGGCAGCGGAACGTACATTTCAATTACTGGCCCAGGTGGCGGGGCGAACCGGTCGAGGAAACCTGCCGGGGGAAGTCTTCATCCAGACCTATACACCCGAGCATTACGCAGTGCAAACTGCTGCGAGACACGATTTCCTTCAGTTCTTCGACCATGAGTTTGATTTACGCCGTAACATGGGTTACCCGCCATTCTCCAAAATGGTCAGGTTGCTGGTGTATGGTAAGGACGAAAAAATGGTGCAGGAAGCCGCGGAAAAAATGCGCACTCGGCTTGATGACTTTACCCGCAACCATGATGGGGGTAAAATATTAATTACCGGCCCGGCGCCGGCACCTCTGGGCCGGTTAAAAGAAAATTACCGCTGGCACGTAGTGGCATGGAGTTGCGATTACCGTAGATTGCGCCTGGTGCTGGAAGACATGTGGCAGCAGAATGGTTTTACTCAGCCTGGCAAAGGATTACATTTGAGTGTTGATTTTGATCCCATGTCATTAATGTGATTAATATTTTAATGTGAACCAAATCCTTGTTTTGTTACTACATTATTATTAAGCATTTAACATTAAGGAGGAAAATAAGGTTGGCCGTCTACAAAGTAGTTGAAGTTGGGGACGATGTCCTGCGGGAAAGTGCCCAAAAAGTCACCAAGCTTGGGCGTACGATAGAAAAACTATTGGATAACATGCGCGATACCATGTATGCCTATAAGGGCGTTGGACTGGCCGCACCACAAATTGGTGTTTCCAAGCAGGTTATAGTTGTTGATGTGGGTGAAGGGCCGGTGGAATTAATTAACCCGGAAATAACAGATATGGATGGTTCGGAAACCGACACCGAGGGATGCCTCAGTGTGCCGGGAATGATAGGCGAGGTTACGAGGGCGGTTAAAGTCAGGGTTAAGGGTTTGGATCGTGCCGGTAACAAGGTAGATTTACAAGCCGAAGGTTATTTTGCCCGTGCTCTGCAGCATGAAATTGACCACTTGAGTGGAATTTTATTTTTGGATAAAGCGCAAAATTTAAAAAAGATAGAATAAAAGTTGACCTTGGATCTGTCTTTGCATGGAGGTTTTTATGAAAGTTGTTTTTATGGGCACGCCCGATTTTGCATTGCCGCCGTTGCACGCTTTGGTGGAAAACGGTTACCGGGTAGAGGCTGTGGTTACCCAGCCGGATCGGCCGGGCGGACGGGGTAAAAAATTGCGTCCGCCGCCGGTGAAGACCTATGCTCTGCAAGAGAACATACAGGTTTTACAACCGGAAAAGCTTCTCGAGCCCAGCTTTTATCAGCTGCTAAGGGACATCAAGCCCGACGCAATTGTAGTGGCCGCATACGGCCGCATTCTGCCCGCCAGGATTCTGGAATTACCCCGCTACGGCTGCATCAATGTACACGCATCAATGCTGCCGGCGTACCGCGGAGCAGCGCCCATTCACCGGGCTGTGATTAACGGGGAAAAGGAAACAGGCATTACCATTATGCAAATGGATGCCGGCCTGGATACCGGAGATATAATCATTCAGGATAAGGTGCCCATCGGTTTGGACGACACCACCGGTGATGTTCATGACCGGTTGGCGGAAATTGGCGGTGGGCTGCTGGTAACGGCCCTTGAACTTATTGCAAACGGCCGGATCAGCCCGGTAAAACAGGACGATAACAAATCAACCTACGCGCATATGCTTTCCGCGGCAGATGAAATAATCAACTGGGAGCGAGACGCGCTCTCGATTAAAAACCAGGTGCGGGGATTAAATCCCTGGCCGGTGGCCCGAACGCGTCTGAAGGACAAGCTACTTAAGGTCTGGCGTGTTGATATACAAACTACGGAGCGCAGGGTTGCCGGAAAACCCGGGCAGGTGCTGCACGCCAGTGCCAACAGGGGCATAATTGTAAAAACGGGCAGCGGAATGGTAATCATCAAGGAACTGCAACTGCAGGGGAAAAAGCGCATGGGCGTTGGAGACTTCCTAAAAGGAAATCCAATATCCGACGGAACAGAATTAGCATAAGGTAATTGACGGTTTTCGGGGAGTTGATGCTGGTGGAAAATCTGGTTCAGGTACATGAGAGGAAGCGGCTGTTTATTGGACTGCTGGGGATTTCCCTGGCGGTGGTCGGACTTTTGGCGGTGGCCATTTGGTACCTGATATTTAGCCCGGAACAGTCAATTTTTTATAAAATTGTTTTATTGCTACTGGCCGTTGGATTATTTGCGGTTATATTACTAGCGGGGTTCGGACTGGCCGGTATAGTTTTGACCATTGTGCGTTCACGGCCTTTTGCACCTTTTCAAGGCCCCATGCGGGTAGCGCTGAACACATTTTTTCCTCTGGTGTTGGTACTGGGTAGAATATTTCGCATCGATCTCGACAAAATTAAACGTTCGTTTATCGAAGTTAACAATAATCTTGTACAGGCCAGGGAAATTCATATCCAGCCGCATCAGCTCCTGTTACTGGCGCCCCACTGCCTGCAGAACAGTGCATGCACACACAAGGTAACCGGTAACATAGACAACTGTCAACGTTGCGGCCAGTGCAGCGTCAACAGCATCCTTGAGTTGCGGGAACGTTACGGCATCAGGGTGGGTATGGCCACCGGAGGCACGCTGGCCCGTAAGTACATTGTGGACTACCGCCCCCGGGCGATAGTGGCCATTGCCTGTGAAAGAGATCTTACCAGCGGCATACTGGATGCAAACCCCATCCCCGTATTGGGCGTAACCAATCTCAGGCCCAACGGACCCTGCCATAACACCGATTTTTCATTAGAGCACCTGGAACAGGCAATACACTTTTTCATCGGGTAGATAAAATTTAAAAAAAACGAAATATAAATTCTAAGTCAAATAAAAGTCGAAAATGACCTTCGCCTTCGACTAATCAGGTACAGGATGTGATCAATTGTCTGGTGTTAAAAACCCCAGGGAGACGGCACTGCGTATCCTAATGGACGTTGAGAGCAAAAAAGCTTATGCTAATTTAGCTTTAAGCGCTGCACTGGGGGCAAATGAAACCGGCAAACTGGACAGGGCCTTTATAACCGAACTTGTTTACGGTACCCTGCGCACCTTGAACACACTGGATTGGGCGCTAGGCAAACACCTGCGACGGCCGTTGTCCGGTGTGACCGTACCGGTGCGCAATATTTTACGCCTTGGAGCTTACCAGGTATTATTTATGAACCGCATACCCGAATCTGCCGCTGTTAACGAAGCGGTAAAACTAGCTCGCCGTTACGGTCACGCCGGCACGGTTAAATTTGTTAACGGTGTGCTGCGCAACCTGGTTCGCAGCGGCACTGAACTTGATTACCCCGACCCGGGTAAGGAACCGGTGGAGTACATATCCTTACGTCACTCACATCCCCAGTGGCTGGTTCGCCGCTGGCTAAAAGAATACGGTTTTGAGGCCACAGAAGCCCTGTGCCGGGTAAATAACCATCCGGCACCAAACACAGTACGGGTGAACACATTAAAAACCGATACCATTTCACTGCAGAATTTATTGCACGAGCAGGGTATTGCGACAGTAAAGGGTGCATACGCTGATAATTGTCTACACCTGGATGGCTTTGTTTCCTTGGGAGAGATAACACAGTTTAAAGCAGGGCTCTTTCAGGCGCAGGATGAAAGCTCCATCCTGGTGGGACAGGCATTATGTCCCGAACCGGGTACGCGGGTAATTGACGTAGCTGCTGCGCCCGGCGGTAAATCGACCCACTTGGCCCAATTGATGCAAAACCGGGGAGAAATAATTGCCCTGGATATACATGAACATAAAATAAAATTAATTAAAGAAAATTGCCGGCGTCTGGGAGTTAAAATTGTACACCCTATCCTGGCTGACGCACGAAAACTACCTGACCAGTATTTAAGGAAAGGGGAGTTAAAGGAAAGGGGACACACCTCTGCTTGTGGGTCAGACTCATTGGTCGAGGAATGTCCCCAACGTATGGCCGATTATGTGCTGGTGGATGCCCCCTGCTCGGGGCTTGGAGTGTTGCGACGCCGCCCGGATGCCCGGTGGCGCAAAGAAGAGACCCAAATCAAGGAACTGGCGGAACTACAGGCACAAATACTAAACGCAGCTGATCGGGTGCTTAAGCCGGGCGGGGTGCTGTTATACAGCACGTGCACTATTACCCGGGAAGAAAACCTGGGGCAGGTTGAGGCCTTCCTTGCCAAACACAGCGAATATGAGCCCGAGCCGCTTATCGGTCTGTTGCCCGGAGAATTGAACCGCGACAACACCATGCAAAAGGGGTATCTGCAAATACTACCTTATGTCCATGATGGCCTGGACGGTTTTTTTATGGCCAGGTTGCGCAAGAAAGGGAATAAGGAAAAAGGGACACATTAAGGCCTTATAAACAGGATTATTTTGCTAGACGGAACATCGGGATACATAACGTCGTCAACCGTTCCAAAGGGATAAACGCCACTATTATGCCATGTTCGAAGTAGGGGCACCCCTTCGGGTGCCTGGCTCACCCATACCCATTAATTCGGCACCCCCAAGGGGTGCCCCCTAAAAATTTAGCATGACACTATAAAGTCTAATTTCCGGGTGGGGGACAGACAGCATGCCTTCAATGTATAGCATGGAATATAAAAAGGAATTGCTTCATGTAGCGTAGAAAATACACCCAATATGTTCGGAGGAGGTTTCTATATGTCCGGATTGCCAGGTATCAGGGATTTGAGCCTGGCCGAACTGGAAAGAAATGTGGCACTGTTCGGTATGCCAAAATATAGGGCCAAACAAATCGCCCACTGGGTTCATGGTAAGGGAGTAAATAATTTTTCGGAAATGACCAACCTGCCTGAAGAGGCGCGCAATAAACTGTTAGGCAGCTATGAAGTAACCCTTCCGATTGTGTTGGAGAAAAAGATATCCCGTGACGGAGATACAGCCAAGTACTTGCTGGGTCTTACAGACGGCCAAGCGGTAGAAAGTGTGCTGATGAAATACCGGCACGGGTATTCCGCTTGTTTGTCCACCCAGGCAGGCTGCCGCATGGGTTGTCGCATGTGCGCTTCGGGGATCGGGGGGTTGGTGCGCAATTTGGCTCCGGGGGAAATAATTGGTCAGATTTGGTCTATGCAACATGATTCCGGTCAGCGTATCGGCAGTATTGTACTAATGGGATCTGGTGAACCACTGGATAATTATGATGCTGTGGTCAAGTTTATTGAGCTGGTCAGTGCCCCCTGGGGGCTAAATATTGGTCAAAGACACATTACACTATCCACCTGCGGCATTGTACCCCGGATAAAGGATTTAATGCTGTTAGGCTTGTCCATTACACTAGCTGTTTCTCTGCATGCACCGAATAACGAATTGCGCGACAAACTGCTACCGGTAAATAAAAAGTATCCCCTGGAGTTGCTTTTACCGGCCTGCCGCAATTATGCCGAAAAAACCGGCCGCCGGGTTTCGTTTGAATACGCGCTCCTAAGTGGTATTAATGACGAGGTGGAACATGCTAAGGAACTGGCCGGCATTTTGCGTGGCATTCACTGTCATATCAATTTGATACCGGCCAACCCGGTCACTGGACGTGCTTTTAACCGGGCCGGCAAGGAGAGTACCCAATCCTTTCGTTCCTTATTGGAAAAGGCAGGATACCCGGTCACGGTACGCAGGGAACTTGGTTTGGATATTGACGCCGCCTGCGGGCAGCTAAAAAGAAGAGTATTAGTGCCTTGACGAAACGAGGTGCACTAAATGGGTTTCTTTAGCGAGTTGGAAGAAAACCTGGAAAAGTATATTGACAAATTTTTTCTTAAACCCAGGCCCGGGGAACAACTGCAACCGGTTGATATTGCCAGGCAAATGGCCCGGGAAATGCGACGAAAGCGCCGGGCTGGTCTGACCGGTGTTTTTGTGCCCAATCGTTATGAGATTACCCTGGGTGAAAATGACTATACCGCACTGGAACCTTTATTGGAACGCCTGGCAAGTGAATTAAAGGATTTCATTACCGAAAAAGCGGCAGAAAAGAGATACGATCTAACGGGTTCTGTGATTGTTGAATTTAAGGTTGATCGGGAACGTAATACTTTAAATGAACGATTATATATAACAGGGTATTACGATTTATTACCCGCTGAAGAACCGGAGGCGCAGTCTAAAACGCAGCGTGAAGATACGCAGAGGTTCATTCCGGTACGGGTTCCACAGCAGCCAAGCCCCGCTCCCATCCGTAAAAGCAGGGTACTGCTGCAAAATTTACCTAGTGGTCTGGAACAATATGAGATAAACCAAGAGTTGACCGTTATTGGACGCAGGGAAATCTGTGACATATACCTATCGGATGTCGGTATCTCCAGGAAACACGCCGTGATTACCCGTTCAGGCAACCATTTTGTGATTAGCGACCAGGCCAGTTCCAACGGCACTTATGTAAACGGAATCAGGATTACCAGTCAGGTGTTGGAACCGGGTGACGTCATAAAAATGGGGAGCACAGTGTTGACCTTTAAATGAGTGCTCGAAGAGGAGCACGAGAGACGCGAGAAGTTCAAGGCGGCGAAGGCTTTGAGGAGCGGAGCGACTAGTGCCTGCGGCACTAGTATCATTGAAAGTGTGCAGCTTTGACATAAAAGTCCAATGCAAGCTTAGAAATTACCCACATGTTATGAATCGGACTTTTATATCGCTGCACTAAACAATACGTGAGCACCGCAAAAGTCGAGCCAACGTAGAAATTTGAAGTGGATCTCGCGCGGACTTTTCGAGCATCAATATAAGGTGGTTTGATTATTTGGATATTATTATATTCGTCATGCGGACAATTTTTTTGGTCTTAATATATGTCTTTATATATGTAATTTTTATTCACCTAATAAGAGACCTGCGTGATTTTGGTACGCAGCCCGTCGGGGAAACCGCTATTGCGTATAATGCCGGCAAACCGGGTGTATCTAAAGCATTTGTGCGCAGCAGCAGTGATTCCGCCGTACTTTCAGTTGAGGCTGCCCCGGATGAGTATGGCATGGACGGGACGATGTTTGAATTACCCGGCAACACCAGGCTGGGCAGAGGGGCGGAAAATGACGTGGTATTGCCTGACCGGTTTGCTTCGAACAGTCACGCTGTCATTCATCTCCGCAACGGACAATACTGGCTAGAAGACCTAGGCAGCAGGAACGGTACGTTCCTCAACAGTATGCCGCTAAACAGTCCGGCAGTGTTGGCGAATAGTGACCTAATCAGAATAGGTGACATCACATTCAGGTTTGTGAGGTGGGACAATGCAGTGGAGCAAGATTACCGAACGCGGACCGGTTCGATTGAGGAATGAGGATTCGCTTTGCGTGTGCCCGGAACTGGGGCTATTTGCCGTAGCCGACGGCATGGGCGGGCATAAGGCCGGAGAAATAGCCAGTATGCTGGCTTTAGAAGTGCTGGAAAACCACTGCAGGCAACACCAAACCGGTAGTAGAGTGCTAAAGGAACTGCTGGCGGAAGCGGTTGCAGCGGGTAACCAGGCTGTTTATCAAAACTCCCGGCAAAACCCGGAGCGGAGCGGCATGGGAACCACTATCACCGCGTGCTTATTGGGTGGACAAAATCTGTGGGTGGCCAACGTGGGTGACAGCAGAGCTTTACTTTTGCGAGACGGTAAGATCAGTAAACTGACCAGCGACCATTCACTGGTTCAGGAGCTAATCAACGGAGGAGGCATTACTGAAGCAGATGCCTTTAAACACCCCAGGCGTAATGTACTGACCCGAGCTTTGGGGATTGCCCCGCTAGTGGAAGTCGATATTTTTGAATACAACGTAATTGCAGGCGACAGGATATTAATTTGTACCGATGGGTTATCTGCTTTTGTAGAAGAAAGCCGCATCGGTGAGTTGATGAGTTTTTCCGGAGATCCGGCAGCCGTGGTAAGGTTGCTTTTGAATGAAGCCATCACAGCGGGCAGTAACGACAATATAACCATTATTTACATGGCGGTGGACTAACTTGCGCGACCACAAGCGCGGCCTGGAAAGAAAGCTAATTTTTATCGCATTTATTTATATCATAACCGGAACTCTGGTGTTGTATCTGCGTCAACCAGGCCCAGCAGGACTATGGGCTCTGGCGGCGGCGGTAATCATGTTCGCCGGCTTTATGTTTCTCAGCCTAATCTGGCAACGTAAAAAGGCGCAGTATGACGTTTACATAGCCCCGGTAGTATTTTTTCTTGCCGGTACTGGAATGGTATTTCTGTTTCGACTGGAACCTGCCTACGGCTACAGGCAGCTGGCCTGGGTGATTATAAGCCTAGCAGCCCTGTTTGTTACTACAGCATTTGGTCACCGATACCGCCTGCTGTCTGACTACAAATACCTGTTTGCTGTTGCCGGTATTGTAGCTTTGCTTTTGCCCATATTTTTTGGCATTGAATTGGGTGGGGCCAAAAGTTGGCTGGATCTGGGAATGTTTCACTTGCAGCCATCCGAATTTGTTAAATTATTGCTGGTTCTTTTCCTGGGGAGTTACCTGGTGGAAAATAGAATCCGCATGTCTCCAACTTATCCAAATGGTGTTGATGGGGGTAAACAGTATATCCTACCCGGTGTACAAGAATGGGGCCCGCTGCTGGGCATGTGGCTGACGGCTCTGCTGGTGCTTATTTTTCAACGGGACCTGGGTACTGCCTTGATTTATTTTGGTACCTTTTTAGCTATGGTTTACGTGGCTACTGCCAGGTGGACTTATATTGTAATGGGTGGTATTTTATTTTTGGCCGGTGCAGCAGCAGCATTTTTTAAAGTCGGCCATGTGCATACCCGGGTAGAGATCTGGATTAACCCTTGGGCTTCACCGGAAGGGGCAGGTTACCAAATTATTCAATCTTTGTATGCTATTGTTGCCGGAGGCATATTTGGTTCCGGCCTGGGTGCCGGCTTTCCGGGCTATATACCCGCTGTACATACCGACTTTATTTTCGCCGCCATATGTGAGGAAACCGGTTTGCTTGGCGGGGTTGGAATTCTGCTTTTGTATATGATTCTGGTTTACAGAGGTTTTAAAATCGCCCTTGCATCTCGGGACGATTATTCCAGTCTTATGGCTGCCGGTTTTACTGCCCTTTTGGGTTTGCAAGTATTAATCATTATTGCCGGGGTGACCAAACTGCTGCCCATGACCGGTATCACGCTCCCTTTTATCAGCTACGGGGGCAGTTCACTGGTAGCCAACTTTATTCTGGCCGGCATGCTGCTCAATATTTCCGGTGAGGGCGAAAAAACATGAAAAATAATGTGCGCAAATTAGCATACATCATACTTGCGGGGCTGGTGGCACTATGCGTTTATTTGGGCCTAATCCCCTTTTATGTTGAACACGTGGCCGGCGACGGCAAAGGACCGTTAGACCCGCGCCTGTTTGCCAGGGAGAAAATGATTCAACGGGGTGATATCCTGGACCGTGATGGGCAATTGCTAGCCTATTCGGAAAGTGTACACACCGAACTAGGTGTAGAAAACAATTATGTCAGAAAGTACCCCTTAGGCAGCGCTGCTGCCCATATAACAGGTTATTATTCAAGCCGTTATGGTTCCGCCGGTCTGGAAAAATCCCAGGCTAGAGTACTGTTGGGGCTGGATGGCGGCAACCCCTTGACCGGATTACTAGATCGGGTGTTAAACAGGCCGGGAATAGGAAACGATGTTACCCTAACCGTGGATGCCGACCTGCAGCAGTATATCTATCAATCGCTGCGCGGCAGAACCGGTGCCGTGGTTGTGTTTGAACCAACCACCGGTGCAGTGTTGGCCATGGTCGCAAGCCCGTCATATGAACCGGAAGACGTCAGTAAGTACATTGATCAGGCTGGTGCGCCCATGCTGAACCGGGCCACCCAGGGCGCTTACCCACCGGGATCGGTGTTTAAAATAGTTACCGCGGCCGGCGTCCTAACCGGCCAATCTTTCCCAAATATACTGGAGCAAAAAATTAACTGTACCGGCAGCTTGGAAGTTAACGGTTTTGAGCTTCGGGATAACGCCGTGCATGGCGAGGTAGACTTTCATCAAGCATTTGCCAGATCCTGTAATGTGGCTTTCGCCAGTTACGGGCTTACCCAGGGAGCGCAGGTATTTTATCAACAGGCCCTTGCTTTAGGTCTAACCAAAGAATTTGATTTTCCGCTGCCCGTTTATCGGGGTAATATAGCAAAGCCCAACGAAATGACAAGCCCGGAGCTGGCTTCCAGTGCCATTGGCCAAGGCGAATTATTGATTAGTCCGCTGCAGGCCGCTTTGCTGGCCTGCGCCGTGGCAAATGAAGGTTTGATTATGAAACCGTATATTGTTTCCGGGTACAGTACCGCAGCCGATGGTTCCAGTATTTTTGACCCACAAGGCTGGCAGCAGGCCATGGATCCGGCTGTGGCTGCGCTAATTAAGCAAGAAATGGTGGATGTTGTGCGTAATGGAACCGGAAAATCCGCTGCGCTGCCCGGGGTAACAGTAGCCGGCAAAACCGGAACAGCTGAAAACCCGCATGGCAAAGCCCATGCCTGGTTTGTTGGTTTCGCTCCGGCGGAAGAACCCCGGGTGGCCATAGCGGTACTAATTGAAAACGCAGGTGCCGGGAGCGGCAGCGCCGCACCGTTGGCCCGGGATATTATACACCGGGCCTTGGATTAAGGGTTTTCCACTTTTGAAACCCGAGGTGAAGACGATATGATAGGCAAAATGCTTGGGAATAGGTACGAAATACAGGAAAAACTAGGTGGCGGTGGCATGGCCATCGTTTATAAAGCGCGGGATACATTTTTAAACCGTCTGGTAACGATAAAAATCCTCCGTCCTGAATTCACCTCGGACGATGATTTTGTCGCCCGCTTCCGTCGTGAGGCCCAAGCCGTGGCCAGCCTTTCCCATCCCAACATAGTCAATATACACGACGTAGGACAGGAAGACGCCATTCATTACCTGGTGATGGAATACGTCCGGGGGGACAATTTAAAGAACGTTATCAAACAAAAAGGATACCTTGAGCCTATTGAAGCTGTGCGGATTGCGGTACAAGTGAGTGAGGCGTTGGAACATGCCCATCAGAATAACATCGTGCACCGGGATGTCAAGCCGCATAATATCCTGATTACTACCGAGGGACGCGCCAAACTGACGGATTTCGGTATCGCCATGGAAGCAACTTCATCCACTATTACCCGCACAGATACCATTATGGGTTCGGTGCATTACTTGAGCCCTGAACAGGCCAGAGGCGAAACTGCCACACCCAAATCAGACATCTATGCTGTGGGCATATTGCTTTATGAAATGCTCACCGGTAAACAGCCTTACAGCGGCGACAGCCCGATAGCCGTGGCTTTAAAACATATCCAGGAAACTCCACTACCTGTAGACGAGGTTAACCCGGATGTGCCCACGGAACTGGCCAACGTGGTCAGGCGGGCCATGGATAAGAAACCTGAATTGCGCTACCGCAACGCGGGAGATTTGGCCCGGCACTTGGAATCGGCCCTGGAGGATACGGGGCAAAATACAGTTATACTGCCCGTCGTTGGAACCGAACTTGCTGCTGCCCCGGGGGCAAAAACAAGCGACCCTTATCAAGCAGAATCCGCAGAGACCGCTGATCATCAAAAGGAGGCTGCGATTCCCAAGACCTGGACCTGGATTGCTGTTGCCGTGCTGGTAATCGGCCTCATGGTGGGCGGAGTGTATGGTTTCTTCAACTACATGGACGTGCCCGATATTACGGTGAAGAACGTAGTGGGGATGACCGAGGCAGAAGCACGTGCAGAGCTGGAAGCTTTAGATTTGGGGGTAAAGGTGCAAGAGAAGTACGACGATGAAAAAGAAGGCATTGTTATAGCCCAGGATCACGGACCCGATGATCCCAAGGTTAAACCGCAGCGGGTAATTACCATCACAGTCAGCAAAGGACAGGAAATGATGGAAGTGCCGGAACTGCTAAACCGCTCTGTAAGCGAGGCAGTAGTGTTGCTGGACCAAGCGAAACTGACCCTGACCCAACCGCCGGCTTACCAATATAGTGATGATACAGAAAAGGACAGCATTATAGAACAGTCTCCTGCCGCCCATGAAAAGGCACCCCGGGGTTTCGCGGTCAGGATTACAGTAAGTAAAGGGCCTGAACCCAAGATGCAGACGATACCGGACTTGCGGGGTAAAACATTAAGAGATGCCGCTTCTATATTATCAGCTAAAAACCTGGTGCTTAATGAAGCCGAAGCTGGCTACGAGGATAGCACGGATTACCCGGCTAACCGAATTACCAGTCATACGCCCGGCCCCAACACCGAGGTTGAGGAAGGAACTGAAATCAGTGTAGTACTCAGCAGAGGTCCCGGACCCGTGGAAAAAAAGGTCAATGTTGAGGTTAAGGACGTTATTCCCGACGACGGTCGGGTACACAGCTTGGAAATAGTGGTTGAAGACCTGGAAGGTAGAAAATTACGCTATGCTGATAGCCATGATGCAAATGACAAGGTAAGGAAAAAGATTACCTACCTGGGGAGAGGCGTACTGCAGGTGTTTGTGGATGGGGAATTAGTTCAAGAAGAAGAACTACCATAGGGAGACGAAGGAGTCAGAAGTCAGGAGTCAATCTAATTTTTAATACTAAATCTAATAACCTAAAGATATAGGGAGTGCTTTATGGATGGTGTGATTATCAAGGCGGTAGGTGGTTTTTATTTTGTCCGGGCCGGTGACCGGGTTTTCCGGTGCTCCATCCGAGGCAAAATTAGGCTTCAGAAAAGTCAAGCTATGGTAGGCGACATGGTTAGCGTTATATTAATGGGGGACGACGATGGTGTGGTGGAAAAAATATTACCGCGCCGTAATGAATTGGTTCGACCTCTTATCGCCAACGTAGACCAGGCCGTGGTTATTTTTGCCACCAAACAGCCAGATCCAAGTGCGCTTCTGCTGGATCGGTTTCTGGTTCAGGTTCGGGCGGCCGAAATTACTCCTGTCATATGTTTCAATAAGTTTGACTTGGCCGAAAATGAAGAACCCGAACTTATCGCGCATTACGATCGAACTGGATACCCGGTCATCAGGGTCAGTGCTAAAACGGGTCAGGGTATTGAGTCATTGCGCAATTGCCTTAAAGATCGCATCAATGTTCTGGCCGGCCCCTCCGGAGTGGGCAAATCAAGCTTGCTAAACACACTGCAGCCGGGTCTTGAACTGCAGACTGGTGATATTAGCCTTAAACTGCGACGTGGTAAACATACCACCAGGCACGTTGAATTGATACCATTAGAGCATGGCGGGCTGGTGGCGGATACACCGGGCTTCTCCAACGTTGATCTCCCAGCACTAAAGAGGGAAGTACTGCCCGGCTACTACCCTGAATTCAATAGTTATGCCGGCCAGTGCAGGTTTAACGGCTGTCTCCATTACCGGGAGCCGGAGTGCGCCGTAAAAGAGGCGGTACGCAAAGGGCACGTTTCCATGCTGCGATACCAAAATTACCTAAACTTACTAGAAGAAGTCATCGAATCTGAGAGGAGATACTAATGGTCAAAATAGCCCCTTCAATACTTTCAGCAGATTTTTCCCGCCTTGGCGAACAGGTGCGTTTAGTGGAACAGGCTGGTGCCGAGTTCCTGCATATTGACGTAATGGATGGCCATTTTGTGCCTAATATAACCATCGGGCCACTAATAGTGCAATCACTGCGCTCTCATTCCGGACTTGTGTTCGATGTCCACTTGATGATCGAAAACCCGGATCGTTACATAGCCGAATTTGCTGCCGCCGGAGCGGATATAATAACTGTGCACGCTGAAACATGTCCTCACCTGCATCGTACCCTGCAGATGATTAAACAGTGCGGAAAAAAAGCCGGACTGGCCTATAACCCGGCCACTGCACCGCAGGGACTGGAATATGTACTGCCCATGCTGGATATGATCCTGGTCATGACTGTTAACCCTGGTTTTGGCGGCCAAGATTTTATTCCCCAAATGCTCCCCAAGATAAGGGAAATTGGGTCTCTATTAGATATGGAAAAATCAGAAGTGCTGCTTCAAGTAGACGGCGGGGTCAACGTGTCTACTGCCGCTGCATTGGTAAGGGCCGGAGCACGGGTGCTGGTGGCAGGATCTGCTGTTTTCGGTGCCGCCGATCCAACCCTGGCCGTAAAGGAATTGAAAAAGGCTGCCAGTGTAGGATAAGAGGATAATGGCTATTCATCAGCCATCCATCAGTAAGATAAATAAAGGTGACGCTTAATTATATAAAACAAGGAGGGGTATTCATGGCAGTATGGAAATGTCAGTCCTGCGGTACAGAACTGGAAGGCCGATGCAAACCGGGCAAATGTAAATCTTGCGGGGCACCCAAGGACAGCCTGGAAAAACAAGAACAAGATAAAAAGAAAAAGTAAAATTTTAGTTAGATTTTTTATTAGGGCGATTTTTAAAGGATAATGTAAAATAGTGTCTAATAGTTATGTTAAAATATGCCTCAAGAAGGTGATTCGGTGCAAAATGAAGGACAACTGGTGATATTTGAATTATCTAATCAATTATATGCATTGCCGATCCAGGAAACCCAGGAAATCATTCGTATGACTGATATTACCACAGTGCCCAATAGTAAAGGGTACGTAGAAGGAATCATTAATCTACGGGGAAGTGTTGTGCCGGTGATTAACCTAAACCGGCGACTTGGGCTACTGGAAAGGAGTCACGATGATTCGACCCGTATCATTGTTGTTGAATACAACGGCCAAAAAGTAGGGATGATTGTTGATAATGTCCAGGAGGTAGGTAGATACACCGAGGATGAGATTGAGCCTCCCACCGTGGCTGGAGACGGTGTGGAATACCTCAGCGGGGTAGTAAAAAAAGGTGAAGAGCTGTGGTTGCTGCTTAATCTTGGTAAAGTGCTGTGATTTTAGCCTAAAAAACTAAGTTTAAAATATCCAAAGCGGAAGGGGGTATTCAAATTGTTTGTTAAAGACTTTATGTCCACATCACCAATCAGCATTCCCATTGAAACACCAATTCTAGAAGCCCTTAGCATAATGCGTAAACGCAAGGTACACCAACTACCGGTAATGAACAAAGGTAAACTGGTGGGCCTGGTTGCCGAAAGGGAACTACTGAAGGTATCGCCATCACCGGCTTCCACCTTAAGTATTTTCGAAATGAATCACCTCTTGTCCAAGATGACCGTAAAGGACGTCCTGGTTAAAGACCCCATTTCTGTCGAGTCCAACTGTACCATTGAGGAATCCGCACTGCAGATGCGCGAGCACAGAATTCGATCTCTGCTGGTGGTTGATAACGGCGTGTTAAAGGGCATCATCACCCAATCTGACGTGTTTGAGGCTTTAATCCGCATTTTCGGGCTGCGCAAACCCGGCATTAGACTGGTACTGGAGATGGAAAATAAAGTAGGAGCCCTGGCAGACGTGCTTATTTTGGTTAAGAACCGGGAGATTAATGTACATGCTGTTGCCTGCCGTGAAAAAGACGACCAGTTGGTGCATGTTATGATCAGACTGGCTTCTACCAATGTGGAAGATTTACTTAATGATTTTGCCAACAACGGAATTCGTGTAATTTATAATAACAGTTAACATAATAAAGGAAAGGGGACACACCTCAGCTAATAGGTCAGGCTTTGAGGTCGAGGAATGTCCCCAACGTATGAAAGGGGACACACCCCTGTGTCCCTAATTTATCAGAGGGAAGTGCACCGATGCAAGAAAGTCAATCTCAGGTTCACTTAGCCAGATACATTACCATTGCTGTGGATATCGCCACCCGCATAGTGCGGGGCGAATACAGGATTGGACAAAAAGTTTTCGGTAGATCCACCCTGGCCGGCAAATACAATGTTTCTCCGGAGACCATTAGGCGGGCATTGACACTGCTGCAAGAGCGGGAAATTGTAGACGTCATGCCAGGCATAGGTGTAGTTGTTAAGTCAGACCGGGCCGCCCGCGAATACCTGGCGGATTACAACCAAAAAAAGGTGCTCCTAGAGATTCAGGAGCGCCTGGAAGTGTTGCTGAAGGATAGGGAGAAATTGAACCTGGAAATAGACCGGCTTACAAATCAGTTGCTGGATTACACGTTCAAAATGGCAGGGCGTTTGCAAAAATTAGAAGAAGTATCCGTTCCGGCAGACTCCCCCCTCCTGGGCACTTCATTGTCCGAAGCGGGATTCAGGGCCCGTACCGGGGCGACGGTTTTATCAATATACCGCAACGGCCACGAGATAGTATCACCTGAAGCCAATACCACGCTTAAAACAGGCGATGTACTGCTGGTGGTAGGTACTCGTGAATCGGCCGAAATGGTTCGCCAGATGATCATGGGTGAAATGGTGTATTTTAAAAATACAGAAAGCAAAGAGAACAACCAATAAATAAGTACTTTATAAGGCCTGCCAAATCAAATTAAATAGCCGCCGCATAGACCATCCACTGGTTTTCGCCTTTTGCCCAAAGTTGTAAAAAAAGGTTGCATAATCCTCTCAAAAAAAATATTGACCATTGGGAGGTCTTTTTTTGCATTCCAGCAGTAAAGTATTTATGTGGCCTAAAGTATCATAATATAATGAAAAGAGTGTCAATTTAGAAAATTGGAACAGGGAGGGCTGATTAAAGACTGGTTATGCGCCGTAATTAATCTCTTATGATCAATAAAATTTATGACATGTTAACTTGTTAACGTGTTAGTAATTTTTTTTAAGAGGGGGGGCTAATTGTTATGTCGGATGCGAAAAAAACGGTAGGTACCGGACTAATTCCACCACACGTTAAAAAATTTATTGATTGGGCAGCTGAAGATACAGAAGGTTTTTGGGGGCACGCAGCCGAGCAGGCTATGAGTGAAATTAATTGGTTTAAAAAGTGGGATAAGGTTTTTAACTGGGAATACCCCACCTTTCAGTGGTTTGTGGGTGGACAAACTAACATCAGTTACAACTGCCTGGATTATAATATTGAAAAGGGCCGAGCCGGCCGGGCAGCCATTGTAACAGAATCGGGTGAAACAGGTGAAGTACGCACAGTGACCTACGCCCAGCTGTTTGAACTAGTCAAGCAGTATGCCAGGGCATTACGTGGCATGGGAGTCCAAAAAGGTGACCGTGTTTCTATTTATATGCCTAGTAGTGTTGAATCAGTAGCAGCTATGCTGGCCTGTGCCCGGGTGGGAGCCATCCATGTAGTGATATTTGCCGGATTTTCTTCCAGCGCGGTGGCGGATCGCCTGCAAATTTCAGGCGCCCAGTACGTCCTGGCCCAGGACGAAGGTTCACGGCGAGGCAAACCTGTTCCGTTAAAACCAATTGTTGACGATGGTATTGCCATGTGCCCGCCTGACCTGGTGAAAAAAGTGGTGGTGCTAAGGAAAAACCCCAGTCATGATACGCCTATGACTCCAGGCAGAGATATTTATTGGGATGAGTTTCTAGCCTATGGTGAAGGACAGAGCGACGCCTGCGAGATAATGGATGCCAACGAAACGTTGTTCTTGCTGCCAACTTCAGGTACTACCGCCAAGCCCAAAGTAACGGTACAAAAGCACGGTGGTTACCAGATGTGGGTATACTGTATGGGCAAGTGGATTTATGGGTTGCGTGAAACAGACGTTTGGTTCTGTACCTCTGACATCGGGTGGATAGTAGGCCATAGCTACAATGTGTACTGCCCGCTGCTCACTGGATGCACCACCGTACTGTATGAGGGCACTCCCGATTACCCAACCAAAGACATGTGGTGGAGTGTGGCTTCTCGTAACAAGGCTACAGCGCTTTGGCTTTCACCTACCGGAGTGCGGGGGATGATGCGTCTGGGCACTGAAGAGGCCCGTAAACACGACCTTAGCACTGTGGAAAGAATTTTCTGCGCCGGCGAAGTGTTAAACCCGCCCGCCTGGTCCTGGCTGCAGGAAGAAGTGTTTGAAAACAAAATCCCCGTCATGGATCACATGTGGCAAACCGAAACATCCGGTCCCATTTTTGCAAATCCATACGGTTTGGGTATGATTCCCATCAAACCCGGCTCAGCGCACATCCCGGTGCCCGGGGTTGTAGCGGAAGTGCTGCATGAAAGTGACGGCACGCCCGTGGAACGTGGCGAAAAAGGCGTGGTAGTAATCACGAAGCCCTTCCCGGGGTTGGTATCCACCCTGTGGGGCGACACTGAGGGGTACCTGTATAACTATTGGGAGCGCACGCCTGCCACTAAAGGCAAGTACCTCTGTGGAGACGCTGCTGCTATGGATGAAGATGGCTATGTTTGGTTTGCCGGGCGTTCTGACGAGGTAATCAAGATTGCCTCTCACCGTATCGGTACCGTGGAAGTTGAAAGCGCACTGATTTCCCACCCGGCGGTAGTTGAAGCCGGTGTTTCAGGGGTACCTGACGAACTCAGGGGTGAAGTAGCTTGCGCATTCGTGGTGCTAAAAGCGGGATATGAGCCATCCCCAGAAATGCAAAAAGAACTAAAAACTCATATACGTAATACCATGGGCGCCATCGTGGTGATGAGGGACATCCATTTCGTCAATACCCTGCCTAAAACACGTAGCGGCAAAATAATGCGGCGGGTGATGAAAACATTGATGCTGGGCAATGAGTTGGGCGATCTTTCCACCATTGAAGAAGCCGCATCAATTGATGAGATAAAAGATGCCATATCCAAAATGAAATAATCAGCAGTTTTTAAACATTCCTCAAAAGGGTTGCGATAAATTCCGCAACCCTTTTAATATTTGGGGAATAACAACATATCACACCACCAACTCGGTAATTGCGATAAAAATGGCGGTTTGTTCCCTTATACATATAAAGAAGGTGTTTGATTGGCTAATATGCCTCATTTCAAAGCAAATGGGAAAGTTTACAATAACTCTATAGTATAATATAATAGTGGATGTACGTGTGGCATCACGCCTTTCTAACTAAAACCTCAAAAAGTTTTTTAGATGTTGCCAGACAACTTGTAATAGTTAACCCAGTTGCTAGTCAACCAAATAACTTTTTATATAACAAAAATTTAAATAAAAATCCAGGAGGTGAAATTAGGAAACTGTAACTGGTTTTACGATTAATTATAAAAACTCAAGGAGGAGACAAATTTTGAAGAACAGAACCTGGATACTAAAACTGGCCCTAGTGATGTTGGTGGGCCTAGCCCTGGTGCTGGGCGGCTGCGGCGGTCAGAGCGCTGGCGACAAACAAGAACCGGCCCAGGAAGAGCAAGGCGCCGCAGAAGACACCGGCAGCGAAAAGTTTAGCTACGCCATGAGCGGCCTATACAAACCGTTCAACTACAAAGAAGGCGGCCAGTTAACCGGCTTCGACGTGGAGATCGGCGCCGAAATCGCCAAACGTATGGGCATGGAAGCCGACCCCGTAACCAACCCCTGGGAGACTATCATCCAGGGCCTTAAAGCCGGCAAATACGACGCCATCATCGGCAGCATGGCCATCACCGAAGAGCGCAAGGAACAGGTTAACTTTACACGGCCCTACTACCGCTCAGGCGCTCAGGTATTCGTAGCCGCCGACAATGAAGAAATTACCACCGCCGACGACCTGAAAGGCAAAAAGATCGGCGTGGTTAAAGCCAGCACCTTCCGTGACGTAGCCCTGGAATACACCGACGAAAAAAACGTCACCGGCTATGACAGCGACGTCATCGCACTGCAGGAACTGCCCACCGGCCGTATCGACGCCGTAATCACCGACCAGATGGTAGGCTTTGAAGCCATTAAGAACGAGCTTAAGATTAAAGACGTGGGCGAGCCGCTGTGGGTAGACGAAATGGCTATCCCGATCATGAAAGACAACACCGAGCTGCTAGAGAAAGTTAACGCCGCCCTGGAAGAAATGATCGCCGACGGCACCTACGACACCATCAGCGAAAAATGGTTCGGACGCAGCATCCTGGGCGAATAATTCACCCCAACAACATGACCACACCCCGGGGCGCGTTTAAACCAAACGCGCCCCACCACTTTAAGCAGCTCCACACCACAAAGAGGTGACAAAATGACAGCTATCATCGAAATTTTTATCGAAAACTGGGAAGCCTTCCTATTTGCCACCGGCATGACCTTAAAACTCACCGCCGTGTCACTGGTACTGGCCATGGTCATCGGGCTGGTGTTTGCCTTCTTCAAAATCTCCGGCAGCAAAATCCTTTACAGTATCGCCCAGCTGTA